>JAEEGL011964581.1_pt1 | contig 17467 bp, 6 predicted proteins | sample 9134231 | NCBI WGS metagenome assembly JAEEGL01 (sample SAMN16246548, study PRJNA631951) | gut metagenome | biome: gut microbiome; feature: rumen; material: fiber-attached | host: Bos | place: Iran: Karaj | collected 2018-10 | reverse complement strand
TAATTTATTATATATAAAAAATAATTTGTTTATTATTTCATTATTTATAAATAAAAAATTCTTTCTCAAATCACATAAAAAAAATAAAAAATAAAAAAATTATTTAAATATTAAATATTTTATTTATTGAGATTATAAATTCATTCATTCATATTGATAATAAGAATTAAATATATCTAAAATAGTGAATCTTAAATATAATTCCAAATTTTACCTCTTATTGATTTATATAATTTATGAATCTTTATAATTTTATTTTTCTTTTTTTATTTTCATTTGATTGAGAAAAAGGATAAGAATTAATAAAATCTTCATATAAATTTTTAAGTTTTATTTTATCTTTATATAAATAATAAACAATTTTCATTTTTATATTTATTTTAGAAGAATTTTAAAACAATCCTTATATTTGAATATGAACTATTAATTTGAGGAAGATTAACATTCAATTTTTTTATAAAGAAATATCATAATTTTCTTTCTTTTTCATCTTACATTAATATTTCCTTTTTTCATTTCTTTTTCAATTTTACCATAGAATTCTTTGTTTCATCGCTTTCTAAAAGTTAATTTGATTCAAGTGAATGTAATTTATTTCTTTTGATGAATAATTCTTTCAAATAATTTTTTTTATAAGCTTGAGCAGATCTTTCAATTTCATTTTTATGAATTGAATTATAAATTCTTTTTTTATGAATTTGTAATCTTTGAATTAGCATTTTTATTTTATTGGTTTTCATATTCAATATTTAAATCGTTAACTCCATCTTCAACCTCCAGTAAAATAAATTGATATAAATCAAGTTCATAAACTTCAGATTTTCCTACTCAAGTTTTGCAATTAATTAATCTTTTTGAATTATTATTTTATTATATAACATTAAATTATTTAATCCTAAAATATCTCTTTCTTGTAAAGTACTTAATTATATAATTGACTTTCAAATAAAATATTATTTTGAATCTAATTATCATTATTTTGATATTCTAAAATATAAATTTCCCTTATCCAAATGAATTATCTTTTAAAAATAATAACAATTTTTTAATCTATGATTCCATTTTAGTTTTCGAAATTTTTATTTGATACTATAAAAATTGTCCCTTCTAAAAAATTTATAATTTGTTAATTTAAAAAACTAAAATTATTCATTATACAAGTCAAAATTTAGCAATTAAAATTGTTATTGAATTTCATAAAAAATTTAATAGAAATAAAATCAATTATCAAAAATGAAATTTAAATAAATTTATTTAGAAACAGGATATGTATGTTTTTAAAAATATAAATATTTTTATATCTTTTTATTTTCTTTACTTATTAAAATCAATTATAGGAATGAAATTATATGATATTCTTTTAATGTATTTTAAAAATGGTTAATATATTTACTTATACAAATAAATAAAAACAAAATATTAATAAATAATCAATATAAAGATGAATCAGTAAATTGTGTTTTAATATTATAATGCAATTTAAAGTTGTGTAAAAATTAAAGGGATCAATTTAAATCTAAAAAATTGTTATAAATATATATAAAAATTAATATAAAAATAATATACAAAAAAATCCAAAAAAAATAAAATAAAAATGAAAATTTTATTAATCTTAACAAAATTAATCTTATCAATTTCTTATAACCTTCGTTTAATGGAAGTTGCTAAACAAAATGTCAGGAAAGAGAAATTAAATAATTGGGAAACATTAGAATTTTTATCAAAATCAGCTCAGAATATAACAAGAGGTTGGCAAACAATTTCCCCATTGCAAATAAGAAAATTATCTTTAATTGATAATGGTACAACATATTATCAGTTACAAAATTCAACTATGAATTTAATTTATGAATTTGCTGAGCCAATCACTGTTAAAAAATTATATCTTAATTTAACAGTATTTGGAGAAACAGGAGAAAATATAACGTCTGATGAGCCTTTCGAAATAAAAAATGATGACACAAAAAAAGTTAATTTTACATTTAATGAAAATTCATTAAAGGAAGGTCTTTATAATGTTTCATTTTATGATGAAGAAAAAAATGAGTATAAAAAAAATAATAGAAGTTTATTAATATTTAAAAATCAATTATCAATTGGAGAAAGAAAAATATCTTATCAATTAATAGATGAAGAAAATGATGATGATTTTAACTTAACAATAAATTTAAAAGCACCAATTTTTAAAGAACAAATTTTTAAAATAACATATCTATTTTGTTTTCCTAAATGTGAAAATGATTCAATTGAGAATGAAAATAAAATCTCAAATTATCGTTTAAATGAAGAAAAAAATATATTAATCCTTACATTAGACAAAAATATGAAAAAAGAATTTAGAAATATTACTTTTTCTATATATGATAATAAAGACCAATATACTGATGATTCAACTCTTTCTTTTACTCTCATAGTAACAAATTTTATAATATTAAATCCAATTATTTTTATAAATTCATCATCAAAAAATGAATCAAAAGATGTAACTTTCAAAGTAAAATTTTCAAACAAAGTCACATCTATTGATCAAAATGAAATAAAAATATTAATTAATGGAAATCAAACATTAAAGGGAACTGATAATTTTAAAGAAGATACTAGAGAGGTAGATCTCACATTTACTAAAAATCCAAATGAAGTTAAAGAATATTTTATAGAATATAAAAGTAAAAATAGTAAAAATTATTCTGAATATAGAAATATTTATTTGGCTACTTATGATATATTTGATGATTGTCAAGAAATATCTAATATTACAGATATTTTTATAGATATAAATTTTACTATTAATTTACAAGGAATTGTTGATGTTTTTATGATTAACTTAGATAATGAAAATGAAAACGAAAATCCAATATTTAATAGATATACCAATTCAACAATATATGGTAATTTAATTAAATATACTTATTATTTAAAGAAAGCTTATATTAATAAAGGTGAATATATTTTAAAAGCAGATTCTAAAGTTTTAGATTTAGTTGATAATTATATTGATAAAGACAATTTAAATTTAAAATTTTTTCAAAAATATTCTTTAGATAATTCTCAAAAAAATATCAATAAAATTTATACAGATTTAGACAAATTGCAAAATATTTCTTTATTTTTTAATGAAAATATTAATATAAAAAAAATACAATTAACAAATAAAAATAATGTTATAATAAATTCAGATTCAGATTGTAGTGTTAATGAAAATAAACAATTATTTTGTTATTTTTCAAAAATACCAAATGAAAAAGATGGTATTTATAATATAAATTATGAAGGAGATTGTGGTAAATCTATACAAATAGATGAATCAGAAGTATATGTAATATATACAAATAATTTAATATCAATAAATCCTCCTATAGTTGAAGAATTATCAAATACAACTGTAACTTTAGAATATAAAGAAAAATTGGAATCAGATTTCTCCATAAAATTAATCAATATTAATGATAGTTCTACTATTAATATAAAGAATGATGATGTATCAATTAATAATAATAAATATACATTCAATCCAAATAAAAATGAAGTAAAAGAAGGAATTTATTATGTTTATAATATTTTTCAAAACGAAACAAAATCATATAAAAGTGACTTAAAATTTAAAGTAACTAAAAATATTTTATCTTTTACATTTAATCGTTATTTATTTGTTCTTAATAATACAAACAACGAATATCCTTTTAATCATGATTTAACTATAACACCTTCAAATCCTTCATTAGTAAGTTCAATCTATTATCAAAATATTAATAAAAATTTAAGTTATGATATAAATAATAATTATTATTATGATACTATGAAATCAAATGGAATTTATACATTTTATTATATTGATAAAGATATAAATGAAAGTATCCCCATCGAAAATGCAACTGTTTATGTTGTTTTAAATTATTCAATATTGTTTGATATTACACCTATAATTAGTAATTGTAATTTTTTTTATTTAAAAGTTGCAATAACAAGTAATCCTAATGTATTGAAAATAAATTTAAGTGAAAGTGTACTTCAAATAGAACATAATAATAGTATTGTAAAAACAATAATTTTTGAAGAACAAAAATATATTATAAATTTTACTGATTTTTCTCCTGGTACAAATTATACAATTAAAATTTTTGAAAAAAAAGATGATAAATCACAATGGATATATTTCAAAAATAATGTATATTTCACTAATTTAGCCCCTCCAGATTATCACGATAAACAAAATACAACAATTACTTTCTTTAATGTAACATGTAATTTTACTAAATCTTCATCTACAATTCAATTTAAATATGAAAGTTTGAATAATAGCAAACAAGTATCTTGTAATGGAACATATTATCCAGATTCAAAGGAGTTAAATTGCATTATTATTTATAATAATAATTACGGCTATCATGACATATATGTAAATGAAGATTATAATTTATCAAAAAGAACATTTTTATCAAATTCAATTTGCAACGCATATTTTGAAATTGAACATTCTAATTCTTCAATATCGGATAAAAATAATACAATAAACATTACAAATTCCTATAGAGATTTTTATATGCCAAGACTTGAAAGTATAGAATATATTGTTAATGAAAATGAAGAAGTTCCAATAACAATTAAAATAAATGAAAATGATTATATTAAAATAGATAATGAATATAAAATTAATTTAATTGTAAATTATGGTGCGAATTATAAAATATTAATCAAAAATTTAAAAAGGAAAAAAGAAAAATGGGAAAATAATAGTTATTCTTCATGTTTAGAGAAAGAATTTAATTCATATGAAAATAATTTATATTCTCATTATTTATATCAATCAGAAATCCCTATTATTTATATTAATCAAAATAATACTTCTACTTATCCAATTACAATTAAATTTGTAAATCAAACATTTGCTGAAAATTATCAAGATAGTTTTTATAATCTAAATTGTATAAGAAAAGATGAAGATGACACATTAAATTGTAAATTTTCATCGCCTGAACAAAATCTGGGAATTCAAAGTTTCAATATAAATGGTTTAAATAATAGTGATAAATCTAAATATGTATCTTATTATTCTTATTATGGAAAAAAATGTCAATTATTATCAAGTAGCATGTCTGAAATTTATATTTCTGTTTCTTCTCCTGTTGCTTTAGGTAATATTAGTCTATATTATTTAAATAATACATTAGACCAAACTCAAAATAATTTATCAAATAATTCAAATTATAATGTATATAATTTTACTTTTCGTCCTAATGTAAATATTGAACGAAAACCTGTAATTTATGCAAAAGCAGAAAAAAATTATACGTCACAAATTCCTTTATCTGATTTAGGCATTTTTTTTTATACTTCTTATCAAATTGAATCTGTAAAAGGAAATTTATTGTCTTATTCTGATAAACAGCAAGAAATTTTAATTAAATTTACTTCTTCTATTAATACAGATTCTTTTGAAAGTTTAAATTTCAAGTTAAAAAATGAAAAATACGAATATGAAGCAACAATTCAATATTTTTCTGAAGACTCTATAATTTTAATATTTAATTCTTCTGAAGAAAGAGAAGTTGGTGAATATGAATTAAATTTAATTATATGTGGTGATTTGGAACCTCTTAATTTTAAAGTTTCAATAATTAAATTTACTACAAATAGAAAATATTATGTAAAAAATAATAATTATAATAAAGAAAATATTTTTGGGCTTATTGAAGGAGGAAAAAATGATTTATATATTGAGCAATATTTTGATAATGGAACATATATTTCACAATTAATAGATAATAAAAATGGGAGTTATTCTTATCCTATAAATACACCTGGACAATACAATTTTACTTTTAGAAATTATGAATCAGCAACCGATACACATGATATAAATATTTATATAAAAGTTGTTGAAGAAGTAAATGATTATTATGAAATTATTGATAACAATATTAGTCATAATCAAGATAATTGTTATTATGATGATTTTTCTTTTCAAATAAATTGGAAAAATACTTTTATAGAACATCAAGTACTATTATTAGGACCAAATGTTACTTGTGATGATGGTATATGTGAAATTGAAGGAATTAATGAAAATTATACTGTTTCTAAAAATTCTTTCGGTTTACAGGATGGATATTCATATTATATTCTTGTAACTGAAAATGGAGATACTTCAATACCACTTGATTCATTTCAATTCACTTTTTTCATGATATCATTATCAGAATTTAATAAGAGATTTATTTATTTAAATGCTCCATATATACAATTAATAAGTAATTGTAATTTTACTATAAAAGAAAAGGAATTAGTTTTTTCAAATGATGATGAGGAATTTAAAATTAAATGTAATATTCAAAATGATGATAATATTTGTTATTATTCTGATGATATTTCCAATCAAACTCCAGGATATTTTAAAATTACTTATGACAAATATATTCTTTCTAATAGAACATTTCTTTCACAAGCAATTGAACTTGCAAGTTTTGAAATACTTAATGATATCGATGATTTAAAAATTGGTAATAATACAATCTTTATTAAAAGTAAAGATTTTTTCTTAGAAAATGTAGAAAAATATTATATAAGTAAAGAAGATGATTATTTAAATTATGAAAAGCCAAATGAATTTAATCTAAGTAGAATAGACTCAATGAATAATTCTAATTCCATAATTTCATTTATTGTTAATCTTACTAAAAATGAACCAAAATATTTTTGGGGAATACAAAGAAAAAAAATTGAATATGATGATGAGCAATTTGGAATTAAAGATTTCAAAAATATTCCCAACCTAAAATTTGAAGTATTTATAAATTCTTTTAGATTTTCATTTGATAAAGTTTATATTATTGAAAAAGCCAAATCTCTTTGTATAAATAATGATAATTATAATAAAGTTACTATAACAATTACAAGTGATGATATAAATGAGTTTGATAAAATTAACAATATTACTTATAGATATATAAAAGAAGATTCAAATGAAACAGGTAACGAAATTTTAACTGCAGATGATTATAAAAATTTACCTAAACTTTCTAACGAATCATCAAATGTATATTATTTTTTTATTATAGAATATGGAATATATAAATTTTATTATGGTTCAAATAATAAAGAATATAGTATTGATACAATTGTGATAGCAGTAGAGGAAAAAGAAAAAATTTTCAAATTTACTTTAGAACATTCATGTATTTTAAAAGACTATTTCCCTAATATTACCATTTCAGAAGAAATTCCACTATATAAAAATTACATAGATTTATCAAAAATAGGGTTTTTATTGTATGATATTAATGATAATATATATATATCTTATAATTTTATAGGAGATTCTTATATATTAAATGAACCTTTTGAAAAGCTAAATAAATATCATGACTATGAATTAAAAATAACAGAAAAAGATAATCGTAATTGCTTTATTTGGAGTGAACCAATAATTTTATATGATAAATTAACACCACTTTCAAACAAATTATATGAAGATTATATTTTATTCCAAAATATATCTTGTTACTTTGGGAATATTTTTATAAAAAAAGATGATGATGAAAATAAAATTCAATTATTGTGTGGTGAAATTAATAAAAATAGTCATACTTTGCAATGTGCATATAATATAAATTTTACTAATAAATACTATGATACTTATCAATTATATATCAATGATATTTCAATGAATAATTCAATTTCTATTTATAATAGTATTTTAAATGCTACATTTTCATTTTTTGTTCTTGATTTAATCTCTTATGATGATAAACCAATTAAAATATCAATTTCTTCCAATAATGAGTTTGATATGAATGATATAAGTGAAGTTAATATTACTAATAACGTTGATGAAGAAATTATTCAATGTACTAAAAATTCAGAGCATAATTGCGTAATTGAAGTTGAATCAAGTAATTCCATCGTTATTAATCCTACATTAAATAACAATCAAAAAATATATTATATTTATAAAATATCTCGACCTCTTCAAATAAATGAAACTGGAAATAATACAAAATTATTAAACATTCCAATTGAAAATACATTTTATTTTACAGTTGATAAAAATATAGTTGTATTAGAAAATTCTGATAATACAGGTATTGTAATATTACAAGTCAGTGGAATTCAAAATGATTCAATTAATACAATTTTTGCAAAAAAAGATAATCAAGATATTCCTTTGACTAGAATAAACTCAACTTATTATATTTTTAATTATACTGAAGAAGGTAAATATATTTTTTATTACAAATTATTTACTGGCAATCATAAAACAAATAAAGAAGTTGAATTTATAAAAAAAGGTACTGACATATTTTCTATTCAAAAAAATACAAAATGTTTTTTTGCAAAATATTTTAATATTAATATTAATTATCAAAGAGATGATCTTGATTTTGTTGCTTTTTTAAATGACACAAAACTTGATAATTCGGAAAATAACTATTATTTTAATAATAATCTATTGCTTTATGGTGAATATGAATTATTAATTAAAGATAAAAATAATATAAATAATATATTTTTTAAAGGAAGTATTAATGATGAAATTTTTAATTTGAGTGATCTTTTTATTGAAGAATATTATTATTTTGATCATATTTATTTTACTAAAGTATCATGTAAATTTGATATATTAACCTTACAATCAAATAAAGAAGATCAAGATCCTTTAAAATTATCATGTGGAGATGTTAAAAATGAAACAATTATATGTCAAATTGAAAATATAGATGGAAATTATGGTTATAATTCTATTTTATTTGAAAATAATAATTTAAAAAAAACATTTATTTCAAATACAATAGATAAAACTATTTTTAAAGTTACACCAATTGATGATTTAAATGAAACAATAACATTATTTACAATCAAGGCTAATAATGGTGATTTTTATTTGAAATCAATAAAAAATATTACACTTTATAATAAAGTAATGATGGAAGATAAAATCACATTTTCAAAATATGATGATTCTTTAAAATATAATTCAGATTCAGATAATCTTACATTTAGTTTCTTAGGAAAAGAAGGAGGAATTTATCAATTAACTTTATATAGAGAGGAAATAGATAATTATGAAGGAAAAGAGTCTATAGACTATGAAAATGATTTGGAATTTAAATCACTGTTTTCCTTAACATCAATTTATTATTTCTTAGAAGAAGAAAATAAAACTTTTAATATTATTTTAGAGACTAATGAAGATTTAGAGGATTCTTTAATGAAAATAGACCCTGAAGAATGTAATTTTGAAAATGATATAATAAATTGTAATTTTAATGATAATAATTTAAAACAAATTATAAGAATTAATTATAATGACAGTTATATTAGATCATTCTATATTTTAGTAGCAAAGAATGCAAATGGTAAAAAATGTGATAAAATAGGTTCATTAAAAATTGAACTACATAAACCCAATGAATTTAATAAAGATATTACTACTACATTTGATGGTGGAAAAATAAAATATCAGACAAAAAATACTTCAAATGATAATTTTATTAATTATACATATATAGTTGAAATTGATGATATAAATAATTTAAATATGAAAGTCAAAGTAGATTCTGATGAGCAAAACATTACATTGCCAACTAATAATTTTCCAACATTTAAACAATTGAATATCATTAATATTACTCATTCATTAGAAGAAGGAAATGATTTTCAAAATTTAACTTTGGAATTCAAAGAATCTGTGTTTTATAATGAATTAAAGAAATGCACAATTTTCAACCATAAATCCATTGATGGAGAATGTGAAAATAATGATGTTAGTACAAAAATAAATTGTAAGTTTAATTTAACAGGATTAAATGCAGGAGATTATAAAATAAAATGTACTAATTTATGTGATGAAGATTCAAATGATTTTCACATTACAATAAAAGAAAAAAATTGTTCTTTAGTTGGAATGTATAAAATAAAGCATATAAATAATTCAGGAATTTTCTGTGACGATTGTTATTCAATAAATAATACATATTATTTTAATGGGACTTGTAGAGAAAATTGTTCAATTGAAATAGGTTATGCAATTAATAATCCTCTAGTCTTGGCAGAAGATTTTAGATGTATTAAATGTATAGATGAAGGAAAATTTTATCAAAAGGAAGAAGAACAATGTCAAATAAAATGTTCTTCTGGAACAATATCAAATAAAAATAAATCTGAATGTTATTTACCTGATGATGAAGAAAATTATGAGTATATAAAAGGTTTACCGGGCGAAGAATATTGTATAGAGTTATGTGCAACAAATTTTGATAAATGTGATCGTGTATGGAATAATTGTACTTGTAACAATAATTATCAAGGAATTTATTGTGAATATAAAGAAAATGATATTCAAGTAAATCCAATATTTAAAAATGTAGTAGAATATTTCAAAATTAATCCTAAGATAACAAGGCTCAGAGCATCCATAGTGGCAAATGTTAAAAGTTTATTAGATATACTGGGGAAAAATAATGATTTAATAAATGATTTAGAGGACATGAATTATTTTATTGATAGAACTATTGAATTGGAAAATATTACAGATTATAATGTTTATTATTTTATTGAATTATCATTATTTTTATTAAAACATCAGGATAGTTCATCAAGAAGATTAGATGATGAAAACTTTAAAAAAACAGATAACATTTTAAGTTTCATTCACAAAATTAATAAGAATTCATTTTTAGAATCCTATCCAAAATTAACAAATGATTTTTCAGTTAAAATTTTAACTAATAATTTAATTCAAACAAGTTGGATATGGTGTAAAAAAAAACAATTAAATGAAGTAATAAATTCAAATTTAGCTAATTATAATGGAAGTTCTCTTGTTTTATTTGATTTAGATGAATGTAATGAATTAGATAAAGATATAATTATTGTTTTAACAATCAAATCTATTAATTTAATTAAAAAAGAAAATACAGGAATAGATGTAGAATTTGAATTATATTATGGAAATAATCCAATTTCCCCTTCCATTTGTACTAAAATCAATAATAAAATATATATTTCTCAATCAACTCTTGCTTTTGAAATTGTAATACATAAATTTTATAAAGAAAAAGGAATAGATATTTATAATAAAAATGATAAAGCTTTTAAAGATCCTTGTTTCCAAAGTGAAAAATTATCTTGGGATTTAACGCAAAAATATAGGAAAAACAATTTATATCAAAATCTTACATATAAGACTAATAATTATAATTGCATTTATTTTGATACAAATTATTCTAAAAATGTAGATAATTATTTAATGATTTACCAATGTACAGATTTTGATATAAGCATCAAACATTTTAATTTCATAAACACAAATGATATTATTGAAAATAATGAACAAATTTATAATCTTCCCTTTAAATGTCATAACAAAGTAAAAAAAATACATAAAAATATTGGTTTTTGGTTATATTTAATTATAACTATATTATATATTTCATCTTTTATTGTTAATTCTTTCCTTGATTCATCATTAAATGCTATACAAAAGGGAGCTAAGTATGATAAATTTATTCTTTCAAATCCCCCAAACAAAAATTCTGCTGAAAATAATAGTATTGATTTAGAAGATAATGGAAATAATAATAGTAATGAAAATAAAACAAGTCAAAATATAACTGATAATAATGATCCTCAGATAAAAAATGATGAAGAAGAAAAAAAAGACACCAATGAAATTAATTTAAATAATTGGCCAATACAATTTTTTAATTTTCAATCATGTTTACAAGATAATTTATTTTCACTTCATCCATTATTAAGAATCATAAGATGTTCAATAATTTCTCCTTTAATGATAAATCAATTTATTGTCCTTTTTAATATATCAACTTTATTTGCATTTAATGCAATATTATTACCTGAAAAAAGAATAGAAAGAAAAATATGGGATAAAGGAAGAGATAAATTTGTTTATCCAATGAAACATGAGTTTGGAAGGATACTATTATCAATTTTAATTTCAATGTTATTCACATTTATAATAAGAGCAGTAAGTTTAGTTTCTTTCAAATCACAAAATGATTTAAAAGAAACTATTATTTTAGAATATAATGAAAAAGGATTTATTAATAATAACAGAAATTCTAATGTAAAAAGATTTACTAGAAACCATCAAGTTTTTAAAACAATTTGTTCTATTATTATCTTTTTAATTAATATTTTCTATTGGTATTATACTATTGTTTGGTGTTATGTTTATTATAATGCTCAATTTGGATGGTTTTATGCAGGAATTTGGTCTTTATTTTGGATTTGGATTGTTTTTGCACCTATTTATATTGTCATTATTTCTATTCTTCAATATAAAATGACACATAATGAAATTTGGATCTATTATATACAAAATTTATTCTGTTTTTAGATTTTAATTTTTTTTATTTTTTAAAAATTTTTTAAATTTGATTTATTTTCAAACAATAATTTAGACCTTTTTTTATATAAAAACTTTAATTCATTATAAATAAAATAAAAAATTAATTGAATGAGTTAAAAATTTGAAATAAAATTCATTATTTCATAGAACAAAAAAAAATACCTCATTTTCCATAAAGAAAAAAAAGAAAAGAATTTCAAATTAATCAGTTTTAAATCAAGTTTCTTTTCACTAGTTTTATAAATAATTAATAATTCAATAAAAAGAAAAAATATAAACACTAAAAAAGGAATTAATATTTTTTCTTTGTTATAAATAAAATAATCAAACCTATATTAATTAAGGAATTTAAAAAATATTTTATTTTATTAAATTATAATTTTTTTTAATAAGATTCAATTATAAGTTAAATTTATAAAAAAATTAATTAATTATTAATTTTTGATTTATATTTATATAAAAACATCAAAAAAATATAAAAAAATATAAATAAAGGATAAAATGTTCATCTAATAATAAAAAATAATTATATAAATAAAAACAAATAGAAAATCATTTAAAAATAAAACTAAAATAAAATTATTTAATATAATAATATTCTTTATTATTTTTAAAAAAAAACCAAAAATTCCTATATCAATAATTAAATAATAATAACGTAATCTATATATAATACTTAATTATTTTATTTTTAAATTACATTATTTTCTGTTCTATTGTACCATTTGAAGATATTTTAATTTTTGAATTTAATAGAGGTGTTATTGAATTATTAGTATTATAATGGATACTTTCTTTTATTTTTTTTATAAAAAAATTTTGATTATTAATATTATTATTAAAATTATCCATTGAATAATAATTTTTTTCATTTATATTAACAATTATATAATTTTTAATATCATATAATAAATTTTCAATTATATTTAATTCATTTAATTTATAAAATTTATTTGAATCTAAATTATAATTATCATTCATATTTGATAATTTATTTGAATTAAAATCACTTCTTTTTTTTTTTATTTTAATATAATTCTTTATAATATCTTCATTAATATTATTTGAACTATGATTAAAATTACTATTAGAATTATTGTTATTACAATTTAAATTAGAAATATTTTGTTTATTATTTTTATGTTGAATATTTTTTCTATAATTATTATTAGCAATTGTATTCTTCACTGTTTTAATTATTTTTAATTTAGAAGTTGATTTTTTATATGGCGACTTATCATATAAAATTATTTCAGTTCTATTTTTATTATCATTATTATTAATATCTCCATTTTTTAAATTTCCAGTTTGATTATTATCACTATTTGTTCTTTTACTTTTTCTTATTGTTTTATTTTCTATTTTTTTCATTGGTGAAATTATTATATTTTGTTGATATAATTCTTTGTAATAATTCAATTCTTTTTTTAGTTTTTCTGATTCTTCTCTTATTTTATTTTCTGATAAAATAACTTTTGATAATTTTTTTTCTACTAAAGATAAAGAATATTTTAATGATTGAATTATAGATTCTTTAGTTTCAAAATCATTTTTTTTTTTATCTAAAATGGAAACTTTCTTTTGAATAAATTTTGGAGTTTTTGATTCTTCAATTAAAACTAAATTTAATCTTTCAATTTCTTTAATATAAAGATTAATTTGTTTAAATAATATTAAAAATAATCTATTTTGATAATGTGATAAATCACTTTGAGGTGATGATAATATTTTTTCTGTTTCAAGATAAAATTTTAGATTTAATTGATCAATATTATATTTAAATTTTGAAGTTCCTTCTTTATAAAATAAATTTAAATTATTATCATTAATTACATCTATCATATTACTTATTGCATTTTGGGTTTTCAATATATTTTCATTATTGTTTTTTATTATTTCAATATTAATTTGATTGATTTCTTTATTTATTGGTTTTAATGATAATGATTTATTTTTTGGTTGACTGAATGAACTCATTTAAATTTATTAAATAATTAATAAAAACATTTAATTTTTTATTAATTAAATAAAAAAATAATATTTTTTTAAATAAGGAGTTTAGTAATTAAATTATGAAATAATTCAAATTTAATTTTTTTAATTTGAGAATTGATTGAATTTAAATATTATTTATTTATATATATTTTTAATTAAAGATTAAATTCCCAAAATATTTTTATTATTATTATCATTATCATTAAACTTCATATATTGCATTGAATTTAATATTTCATCTGTAGTTAGAATTTTTTTTCTTTTTCTGAAAACACAACACTTTAAAAATATAAATATTAAAAGAATAAAACCTAAAATAATAATACAATATGTAATAACTTTCCAATTTATACTTTTCTTATGTTTTATAAACTTACTATAAAAACCAATAATTTTATTTTTTTGATCAAAAACAAATTGATATTTTACAAATAATGGTTTTCCTAAAACCCATTTCATATTATTTCCAAATTTATTAAAACTTACTAAAAAATAATATTTATCCTTATATAAATAAAACAAATCTTTATAATCTAATTGAAAAGTAAAACTAATATTTTTAATATAAAAATTAAGTGTTTTAAAAATAGAAATATCAACACTTTTATCACATGAATAATAATATAAAAACCTTCCTTCAATAAAATGTTCAAAGCATTTTTTCTCATTTATAAACTTATTAAAAAAATCATTTTTAACTTCATTTTGATATAAATTACTTCCAAAAATAAAACCACTTTCAATTGCTAATTTCCCAATAATTTGATTATTTTTAGTAATATTAACATTTCCATAATAAATACAATCTAAAAGAATATCATAATTATTATAACTATTATTAAGATTTATTTTATAATAATTTTCCTTATCATAATATTTATTATCATATTCATGTGGTTTTCCTCCTATTATTAATTCACCATTATCATTATCATTAAATTGAAAAGTAAATTCAGATGAAGAAATATAATTTCTTTCTTGTAATTGATTAATAAAATTAATTGAATAATATTTTTTTTCAGGATCATAGAAATTAAATCCAATTGAACCTGATTCTTTAATATAATCTCTTAAAGTGTATCCTATAAAAAAATTAAATTCGAATATTTTTTTATTATTAATATATATTGTATCATTTCCTATTATACCTGAAAAAAACTCATATGAGTTAAATGAAAGTTTTTCTAAATTACTTTGAAATGATGATGATTTATTATAATTATATGTTATTTTATTTGGATATGATTCTGGTGATGTAAAAAAAATTGGATATTGACGTAATTTTATATTTAATGGAATTTTAAACCGCTCTTTACTTATTTCTATTGTTATTTGGATATTGTTATTTTTTAGATATTCAAATATATTTTCATTTGTTATTTCTGTTTGTATTTCTCTTTTAAAAGGAAAAGAAATTCTTTTAATTGATTTTGAATCAGTAATTTTTATTATGATATATATTGTTATTAATTTTAAAAGTATATTATTCATTAATTTGTTAAACAAAATGAAAAATTAAAATTTCATATTATAATAATAATTTATTATATATTTTTTAATTATTAAAACAATTAAAAAAAATTTAAATAAATTAAATTAATATATGAATAAATTTAATAAAATATTTTTTTTATTCAAAGTTAAATAATTTAAAATAAAAATTAATTAAAAAATTATATAAAATCACTTTAATACTTAAATAAAATTTAACCAGAAAGTAAACCTTTATTACCTTCATTATTTAATTGAGGAGTATAATCAAAATCTTCTTCTAATTCAAAAGGTCTTTTCTTTCTAGGAATTTTTCTTATATAATGATATAAAATAATAACTAAACTAAAAATAATTATAATTAAGAAAATAATAAATAAATAAGACTTTGAAATACTTTTTTTACCATCTAAATAAAATCCAATAGTCTTACTTTCTAAATTAAAAACTAATTGATATTTTTCTAAAAATAATTTTCCAAAAATCCAATAATTATCTCTTTGTTCAAGTTGAAAAAAAACCATAAAATGTTGAAATCCATCTTTACTTTTATATATTAAATCATTTTTATTAAAAGTAAAATTAGTTTTAAAATCTTTATGAGAAAATTGTAAATTTCCAATAAAATCCATATTAACACTTTTATCACAATAATAATATTTAAATGAAAGTGTAGTTTCACTAAAACATTTTTTTTCAGATATTAATTTATTAAAATTATCTTTTAATAAATCTTCATATTCATGAGGACCATAAATTCCATCAAGTCCCATTTTTAAATAAACAAAATGAGAATTTTTAAAAATATTTTTTTTTCCTTTATTATCAATTAAAGAAATATTATTAAATTTTAAACCCCAAGTTATTTCATTTTGTTCATTAATTAAAGTTTGTATTGTTATTAATTTTTCACTATTATAATTATTACTATATTCATGTGGTTTTTCTCCTATTATTATTTCACCATTATCTTTATCTTTAAATTTAAAAACAAAATCTAAATTTTTTATTAAATTTAAATTTTTTAATTGAGGTAAAAATGAATAATTTTCAATTTGACTATCATAAACTTTATGATAATTTTTAAATCCAATAACTCCACTTTCATTATAAATTTTACCCATTTCAGATACTAAAATAAAATTTAAATTTTGTTTTTTTTTAATATTTGGAAATTTAATATTATCATTTGATTTATAACCACTTGAAAATTGTTGATAATGAAATTGAATTTTACCAGTTATATTATTATAAGTATTTGATTCTTTTTCATTAAATTTATTTAAATATTTATTTATATTTGCTTCACTTCCAGAAGTAAAAAAACCATATTGATCTAATCTTATATAAAAAGGAACTTTTTGATTATTTGAACCAATTTCTAAAATAATTTCCATATTTAAATGATATAGTTTTGGAATTATATCTTTTGGTGATAATGATGATAAATCTTCATTGTAATGTCTTTTAAAGGGAATTCTTAATTCTTCTTTTGATTTTGTTATAAGAAATAATATAATAGTGAAAAAGATTTTTTTCATTTTTAAAAATAATAATAATTTTTATATTTATTATTTATTATTATTAGGAGTGTTATTTTTTCTTTTTTTTATT
>JAEEGL010716112.1_pt1 | contig 17467 bp, 20 predicted proteins | sample 9134231 | NCBI WGS metagenome assembly JAEEGL01 (sample SAMN16246548, study PRJNA631951) | gut metagenome | biome: gut microbiome; feature: rumen; material: fiber-attached | host: Bos | place: Iran: Karaj | collected 2018-10 | reverse complement strand
TATAAGCGTTTCGTCTCCTTTCTTGAGGTCCCGGCGGAGCCGGATGTCTTTCTCCAGATAGAAGCAGATAGCCGTAACGAGGACATTGCGGAGATCCTGGCAAAGCTTTTGGATTGTTTCGAAGTAATACTTTTCCATTGAGTGTTGGTTTGGTTAGATTTTCGCGGATTCTTTCACCCTCCAGCGATTGACCTTTGCTGGGAAGGTCACGGCCCCGTCGGCAGACGGTCCGCAGTGCCCCCAGTCGCAGAAGCAGCGCTCCCCTTCCCCGATGTATTCGAGATCCTTTGCATCAATGCTGAAGAAGGGACCGCCGGAGACGCTGAGTCCGATTTCAGGCACTGCGCTATTGCGAAGGTGAATGAACGGAGTAAAGGGAGTGGCACAGATGGAGTGGTCCTTGTGCCATCCGGGAGCGGACTCGATAATGCCGTTTTCGAAAGGGAAGGCGCCGTCGTAGTATGCTCCTTCAACGATATCGCCGGCCAGGGGAACGGGGCTGTCCTTGACCGTTTCATGCATCGCATGGATGGCCCTTTGGTAGACACTTACCATCTGGATGTCGTTGTCATCCAGGTCACCGTGTTTGCGGATGAACGTAAGGTTATAGCTACGCAACCTGATGCGTTCCTCCAGTAACTCTTTCTCAGGAAGGATGTCTGCATCGGGGTTCTTGTAATTGGAAAGGATGAAAGTCCAGACTTTCTTCTTGTCATCCTCTTCCGTCACAGGAGCGAAGCCTTTTGTGAAATACAGGCAGATGTCCTTGGGGCTTGTCCCCATGCCGTAGAAGATTGCCGTAACGTCCTTCTCGCGGACGTTCTTATCTTCATCGATGACGGGGAAGGACATCGTACCTGGTGCCAGATAGATACTTCCTCCGTTGGAAAGAAGGATGTTCGTTGCGATGAGTCGCTGAATTTCAGGGGTATAGCTCTGTGTATCCATTATTTGCTCTTTTTGGGTGTGACATGCTGCATGCCATCGGTTATGATAACGGAGTCAGGCATGCTCCCTCCGTATTTGATAAAGTACTTGGCCCGGCACGCATCCTTGAAGAATGTCAGGGGGAATTCCTTTTTTCCCTGACGGATGATTTCGGGGTTAAGCTCACGGCGCAGCCAGAAAAGCCATCCTCTGCATTCTTTCCTGTATGTGAACTGAAACAGGGTCCCGCCCGGCACGGTGGCGTAGAGGTCTCCGTATTTGCTTCTGGTGATTGTGACTTGTACTTCCATTGCAATTGTTTGTTTTAAATATCGTCGCTGGTTTCGCGCCGGTGGCAGGTGAGGCTGGAGAGTTTGAATCGACATCCAATGCCGGCCTCTCCGGACCTCCTGGTATCGAGGAAGACGTAATTGAGACATCCTTCGCAGGGGTTACCATTGCCGCTGAATCTTTGATAAGCATCCAGCATCTCCTGAGTCGGTATAGGCAGATGGGACTTGTAACCCATGCTGTCATCCAAGATGGGGTAGATGTCTCCGGCACTGTAGTAAGGGGTTCCTGCTCGTACGGTCATCTCGCACATCGATGAGCAGAACACTGTTCCGATGGGATACTCCTCCCGGAGCTTCATGCCACCGGCAGCGACCTGGACATTGTAGCTGGGTTGGATTTGTATCCCGTCTGAGTTTATCTGACCAGGCAGGGGACGAAGACGGTTCTTCGAACCATCTCGGCAGGTTTTATAGAAATACCAGTCCATCTTGTATTGAGTTTATTCGTATTCACCTTGCACGAAAATCATGTGTTCGCTCCCCCTTCCTGCGCTGTACCAGATGTATGCGGCCAGGTAATCGTACCGGTCTGAGACATCCGTCGGGGTGAGGTGAGCATAGCGTCGCCTGTCGTCCTTGACGGACTCGGCAAGCTTTTTCGCTTTCTCGACGGCAAAAGTTTTGGCCTCATCAAACGAATCGAACCAGCCGATGGTAGTGAGTTCCCTGGGAACGTAGGAGCGTACGCGGAACTTCTTATAGCTCGCGACCTTGTCTTTTTCTGTCAGCTGCCGGCCGAAGGTGGGCACATCGCCGAATATGGCTTCGAAGTCTCGTTCCAGGAGAAAGGCCTCTTTTGCCTTTTCGAGCGTGAATGTCCTTGACAAGACGTCGTCTCCTATGTACACATTGAAAGAGTCTTCGAGGCGCCAGCCTCCAGGGTAGTCATTGTGGGCATGGTAGTGGATGAATCCCTTCGTGAAGTCGCACACTGACGCTCCGTCATACCCCACCCTGCAGCCGTTGGCGTAGAGCCGGTCACCGAGCGTGCCGCTTCCATGGATAAGAGGCTTTGCCTCGGAGATCTCCCTTTTGATGCGCTGTATGCAGGCAGCAACTGATTCATTCCTCACGTAGTGGTTCTCCGGGAGCTGATATCCTGTGGAGAGGATAGCGTCTATCTCCTTATCCACATTATAGATATGGACATATTTCCCGTGTTCCCATCCCCGGCTTCCGACATAGAAGCCGTATTCGAAATGGAGCTCGTAGGTCGAAGCATAACGGCCGCAATAAAACCGGAGACCGTTTTTGTCAGCATATATTCCCATGAATTGAGTTGGCATGGTCGTATAGCCATTCTCCTCAAGGAACTGACGGCACTCCTTAGTGCCTATCTTTTCTTTGTTGTGCTCAACAACATTGGCGAAATTAGCCCATTCCTTCTTGATATGGCGGGCAATGATTGTTTTGTCCATGTGTTTCCCTTCTATGCGGCCATTACGAGGGTGTAGGTCCCCCGGTCTGTCCTGATGAAGCGTTTGATATCCTGAACCGTCTGGCGGATTTTCTCGTGCCAGTGTGGATTGGACTTGGCCTTTGCGGCGTCCTTAAGAGCCTCGTAGAGGTCCTGCAGGGACATCTGGCCACCGCTTTCCTGAATAGTGGTATAGACCAGGTCTCTCCAGCTCATATCCCGGAAGGAGCGCATGTCATACTGCCGGCTCGTACCCCAGGAAACAGGAACGATGAGACCTGCATCTTTCCTTGTAACGAGGAGGTATTCATGTATGATCGGGACGAAGTTCACGGAGTAGCTCTGTCGTTCGGACCAACAGTTATGCTGGGTTTTGATGATGATATTCTCCATCGTTCCAGGGCAAATGAGCTCTCGGATCATGGAGTAGAGCTTTCCCTTGCGTTTCATGTCGCCAACAAGTACGAACATCCTTCCGCCTTTCTCCAGTGCGGAGAACTGCTTCATCATGCAGTAGTTCAGCTTCTTGACGAAGTCCTCCCAGGTGGGACATCGACTCAGGTCATCGGCGAGGATGGTCGTTTCCGGAAGCCCGGTAGCCGACTGGACCGCACGTGTGTCGTATTCCTTCCCTGAATAGGTTATCATATCATGGTACGGCGGGTGCCAGAATATGTTTTCTGCCCGATGGGGAATATCCATCGAGAGCATATCATAGCCTCGGTTCATATCGGTGAAATCACCGCGTATTCCGGCTTCACGAACGACATCCTCTGTAGTACCGGAACCGACCATGAAGTCAGACAGGCCGGAGAGTTTATACTGTTGGATGAGGTCTTTGATGAGAAGGCCGGAACAGTTTCCGCGGTAGGAGTTCTTACCGTAGATCCCCCTGTCAGGGTAGGATACAATGGATTGCATGGCTTTGAGATTTAGATAGGTTTAACTGTTCCGTATTGGAAGCAGCGAAAGTGAAGTATTCGATGAAAAAGGGGACGGCGTTAGCCGCCCCCAGGGTGAACGGATGACAGAAGCGAGGTGAAGAAACTGACGTCAACTACCGTTCGTAGTATTCGTCATCACGTTTTGGACGGTCTATTTCCCGCATTTCGATTTGAATGATAGGAAGAAGCAAGTCCAAGCCCATGAACTTCGCCTGGCGAAATTCCATGTAGATACGCAGAACTCGTTTTTTCATTAATGAATATTTGGGTGAATGATGGGTGAGGGTTCTCGTCCGTTCAGGAATTATCCGCTTCTGTTTGATACGAAAAGGGGAACCGTGTGGTCCCCCTGATCTTCATTCACCAAATTATTCATCCAACGAGTTTCCTCACCTGGATGTCACAAAGGTAGAAAGTTTTATTTGATTTTCAATGGTTTCACAGGTTGTTTTTACTGATTTTAATAGAAAGGCGGCTCGTCGCCTTTCTGGTAGATCCCCGCATGAACTCCCTGACATAAGCACCCTGAAAGCCTTCAGGGCTCGAAATCGAAGATTTTGCGTGTCAGGGCGTTCATGCAGATAGGTATGGAGTTGGTATTATTAGACTGCTTTAAAAGGTAGTTTTGTTTGTATGGGTGTCTTTTCGTATCTTGCGCTTGCAAATCTTTAAGATTTTAAACTTTTAATTTCTCAAACACTATGGAAGAGCTTATCCAAAAGATGAAAGAGCAGATTGCTGCTATCGAGAGCGACATTGACAAGATTGATAACAAAGCCGCTAAGGCTCGTGTTCGTAAAGCCACTCTGGCTTTCGAGAAACTGGCCAAAGAGTACCGCAAGGTCAGTATCTAATACAGCAATGTTGCTATAGTTCACTGGCCATCCTTTCTTCACGGAGGACGGCCAGTATTTTTTTCACTAAAACGTAATAACCATGGATGAGATTGTAAAAAAGTTCCTTGATGAAGCGAAGGCCAAGGAACAGGAGGCACTGGAAGAGACTGCCAGGAAAAAGAAAGAGGAACGTGATGAGTTCCTTGTCTCCCTTGGACTGACCAAGGGCACGGAACGCAAGTGGCGGGAAAATATCGGCTCACCGTACGTGTCTTGGGATGAAGAGAAGAAGATGTACTATTACGATGCGCCGGTTCCGGTCGATGTTACTGACGAGGATTTTGAGGAGATCAAGAAATACGCCCATTTCCAAAATAATGACGTTCCTTCATCTAAGGAAGAGGACCTCCCCTACGACAATGGCGCCGAGCGTACGTTAAACACAATCAACAAGATTATGCTCACGTTGGCTATCGTGGGCGGCATTGTTCTGTTCTTTATTGGCGGTGCTTTCGGGCACTATTATCTGATTCCTTGGTCACTTGTTGTCATTCTTGGCTATGTGATTGTCTGGGCGTTCGTGAAGGTGTATATCAACATTTCGAATAATCTTCACGCCATCAACTATAAGCTTGACAAATAATCGCCCCGTAGCTACGGACAGTAGACTTAGCAACACTTTGGCACATCTGACGATTAACTTTGGGCTCATGAATCCACATGAGCCCATTTTTGTTGCTCCACCCATCACCAAAATCCCAGATTACGTCTGGTCACCTCGTTATGGCCGCCCCTCCTGGATTCCCGGAAGGCCTGTAAAGAAGCCCAAAGACACCAGCCGACGAATCCCTCATCCCGACACCGAAAGCGCCCTAAAGGCCGCAAAAAAGGCCTGCCGAGAAAAGTCGGGCCGATGGTTCGGAAGAGCCCCGGAAGAATCTGGGCCGATAGCATTCTGTGTCTATGAGGACAGCAAGGTCGTCGAGCGTCACGTCGTGGACCGATGACCGTTTACACAATAAGCCCTATCATTTCTTCACGCCCATATGAGAGACAGCAGGATATATTTTGGCAATGGCCCACAGCCCAGGGAAAGTCGGCTGTTCCTTCATGATAATCCGGGTAGGAATCTTCCAGCATATCAACAGGTCCGGCTTAAGTGAACGATAGCGTTTCGACAAATCGCATTGGAAGCGCTCAATAGTTTCCGGGATACTATTCTTGAACTGGTTAATCAAGCTGCTATTGGGAGCCTTGTCGGAATATGAGGTAATGATGTGTAGTCCAAGGCGAATGACACCCTTTGTAGACTCCACATATTGCTTAACATCTTTCCCAACGCTTTGGAGTTGCTCGTTCATTGTAATCCAAAGGTCAGTCACCTTGTCCTCCCTGGTAGTTGTTGTCGTAAAGCAATCGTAACTGTGCTTTAGCTCAATGACAAAACTATATCCCTTGTAAATGCACCAGTAATCAATCCTACCAGTGTAAGGAGAAATCTGGAAACGTCGGTTGTCGCACTGGCGCGTCACCGGCAGTTCTGTCAAAACCATCCCATTACAGAGCTTGGACAGAGCCGGCAGCAAAACACTGTCAAGAGTGCGCTCCTTGTAGGTATAAGGCAAGTCGTGAACCGTGTCGTTACTGTACTTCGCACATAACCTGGTCATATCATAGAAAACGTTTTCTACAAGTTCCTTAGCTACAGAAAAGTCTTCTCCTTCTTTATCGACACATACCTCGACAAATGATGATGGTAGTTTTGGACGCTTCAACATAATGCATGGATTATCTTTTGCAAAGATAACCAATTATGCTCATGTTGGCCTGGGCTATTTTGCATCGTTTTATCGTATATTTGCGTATGTATCCAGGCGGAGTCCGAATGTGAAGCATTTTGGCTCAAGCTATTGTTATATTTGCAGCGAGAATCCAATAAAAGCCACATATGAAAACCAAAAGATGCAAAACCAAGTACACTGTAGACGATGCTGTACGTGACTTTACAGTTGAAGATTTGAGGCTGTTCTGTTTGAGAAACCACATCAATGTGAAGAAGTCCAGCAGGAAGGAAACTCTTGCTCTAGAGGCCGCCAGATTCATTCTGGAGAATGTGGGGAAAATACTATCCCGATTAATGATTTGGGATCTGGAAATTGTCCGGGATCTGGTACAGATAGGGCCCGGAAAAGCTTTAGGAGTCGGTCACTCTGTCCTATCTTATGCACAGACCGCATTGCTTCTGCGTTGTTCTTATGATGAGAAGAAAGATTGTGCATGGTATGTGATGTCGGATGATCTTCGCGAAACAATAGGCTCAACCGCTGAAGAGTTGCTGGCCGATGCCTCATACAGGAAGAAATCCGAGATGCTTCAATTCCTTCAAGGGCTCAAGTATCTCTATGGAGATGTGTATACATGGGATGCTCGAGCAGATTTCGATAGATGCTATCCAGAGTATCATGGTAACAACGAAGTGTGGCAAGAATTGATGTCTAGTCCCAATACTCTTGAAGACATGTATTCATATAAGGGAGATCCGGAAAAGGGCATTCTGGTCTGCCCAATGCTGGACTATGTCAGCCCCGAAATAATCGATATCCTTCCTGCCCATGAGCAGCAGAAAAGAACCCGTAAGACCTTTACACGCCAAGAGATTCTTGATGCAGGAACAATGCCTTTCCCAGTCTTCACCTGTGAATCAGCCCAACGCTTGAAAGAATACCTTGCCAGAGAATGGAGCATATCAGATGCTTTAGCTGCCGATAATCTGATGTTTGATCTATGGCTATTCAGCCAGCCCATCTATAAGCAACCCGATAAAGCTACCCAATTGGTCAAAGATTATATGTCTGAAGACCCGAAGATGATAGAAGAACTTACCGTAAAGGTAAATGAATATATCAATGCAACCCCATGCTGGGCACTTGCGGGTAATTCAGTAAATGAAACCTAAGAGATATCCGCCGATGCTGACGATTCAAGCCGATGGTACCCCAACCCATCGGCTTCTTCGCATCTGCCCACTCCGTCCACTCCGTCTACTTCGATCCCGCCCTGTGGCCGTGGACAGTAGATGTGGCAGCATGCTGGATTTTTACAGCCTTTTTGTATATTTGCCCAAGCAAGCACAATTAACAACACGCATTCGGCATGAAAAAGATTAGTCACAAGGTTATTCTTGTCTTGGCGTTGCTCGGAGTCCTGTCCGTTCAGTCAGCCTTCGCCCAGCTCAAAATCAAGAATTACAAGGAACTCGGCGAGGTTACTTTCTACGGAATCGTCTTCAACGGGACAAAGATTATCAAGGCTGATAGAACAGCGACCGATTACATGAAGCTGTTTGAAGATCTCAACCTATATTACCAGGACAACCCAGATGCGATTGCCGCGTGCTTAAAGAGGAACTATAGACTGGGGCTGAAAGGGGTAAACAGCGAATATGCTCTTCATGCCAATAGTAAAATCAGCGAACTGGGCCTATTCTCTTATAAGAACCATACTGCTTCCGCGACGGTGCAAGCCCTTCAAGTGCAGCTGAACCGCTTGAGAATCCCCAAGGCCGACGGTTATGGACTCATTCTGTTTTCCAGCAGCATTGACCTTAAGGAAGGTGAGCTCAATTACGACATGGTATTCTTCGACTGCAAGACCATGCGTATTATGGAATTCGGGAAAGCCGATTATGATACCATGTATAAGGACATCTATAAGAACTTCAAACAGTCCGTCCCCGACGCCATCCAGGATTACCTCTACAGTAACCGCTAAGCCCTATGAGAACACACTTTGCAACCCTTGCTTCTGCTCTGCTACTATCCCTTCTTTCTTGGGACGCGTTTGCTGCAAACTATAGAACCCAGGTAGACAGCCCAGTTCAATCATTGGAGATAATCCAGGTAGACACCGACGAGCATAGCACCCTCGTCAGCATGGTTTATACGGTGCCTTCATTCGAAGCCCTCTACACCACATTATTCTGGGTGGCCAACAATTACGCCAACTTCGACGAAAAGACGGTTATTCGGGCCGATTCCGGTAAAGAGTTCAAGCTGCTGTCCGGAATCAATATGCCAATCAGCAGTGAGGCCGAATTCCGCAGTATGAAATATGACCACCAAGGCCAACGTCACCAGTTCATCCTGGAGTTTGAGAAACTGCCCGACGATGTCGAAACCTTTGACATCATCGAGGACGAAGAAAACCCCAATGGGTTCAACATCTACGGAATTCACCTCCTGAAAGAGGAACCGGTTGCAGCCATCGATGTGAACTCATTCATCAAAGATTACCCGGTAAAGGAATATGGCCGATACCTCAAAAACGGTCAGTACGTTCACTATTATGCCAATAACGGCATCATCGTCCAGATGATGCTGGGATATAACGCTTCATATGGACAGTACTTTTACCCGGCCATCGACATCCAAAACCTCTCCGGAAAGAGTATCCTCTTTACCCCGGAGAAGGTCTCGGCATACACATTCGCCATTGTCGACGAGAAATCGGCCAAGAAAAGGTATAGGATCAACGATTACCTCATGGGAGGAGGAGATGGCTCCCGGATTATCGCCGAACAGCTTCATGTCTTCACCGAAAAAGAGTACGATAAAAAGATAGCAAACGTCCAGGCTTGGACCTCTGCCCTTATGGGAATCTCCCAGGGCCTGGCTACAGCAAGTGCCGGCTATTCAGAGTCCAGGACCACGAATTCCGGCTCCATTTACAGCGATACCAACGCATCGGCCCACGCCTCTGCCAGCGCCTTTGGCTCAGACGGATCCATGGTAAATGCATTCGGTTTTGCCTCCGGTAGTTCCCATACCTTTACCCGGTATTACGGCACCAGCACCACCACCTCCTACAACGCCAGTGAAGCTTATATGGTTCGTCGCGCTGCAGCGATGGATGCTGCCGCATATAATGCCGCCCAGTACCAGATTAGGCAGTCTTTGACCGCCGATTACCTCAAGGCAAACACCATCCAGAACGAGCAGGACTACGCTAGCATGTGCAACATCGAGTTCGTCGAAGCCGACCATATACTCATCCGCATAAGGCTAGCCGATGTCGACTACGACTTCTTCTTCTAGCTCGGCATTAGAATATTTGCGTCGCTGGCAGTTCAAGCCGACGGTTCCCCGATCCATCGGCTTCTTTGTAGTTGTCCACTCTGTCCACTCCGGCCACTCCACCTACGCCCTGTGGCCATGGACAGTAGACTTGGCAACACTTTGGCACAAGCAAGTATTACCTTTGGGCTCATGAATCCACATGAGCCCATTTTTTTTGCCCCACCGATAACGGAGATTCCAGATTATGTCTGGTCTCCTCGTTACTCCCGCCCGTCTTTGCTCCCGGGCCGGCCATCGAAGAAACCGAAGGAGGCCAGTGTAAGAGTCCCCCATCCTGATGCTGAGAGCGCATTGATGGGGGCTAAGAAAGCGTGTGCACATCATCCTGGAAGGTGGTACGGCCGGGCACCGGATGGGCCGGGACCGACGGCGTTTTGGGTGTATGAGGGAAGCACTGTTGTTGAACGGCATGTGGTAACAATACAGAATAGAAAAGGGTGATGAAAAAATTCCATCACCCTCTAAAACACCCCCTGAAATTGGGGTGGAAGACCGATGCAAAGCATCTCATTGACCTTTCTGGTCATGATGAATTTGTCTCCTTCATCACTTTTTTTCTTTTTTGTTTTCCATGTTGATAATACCCATAATAAAGTAGGTAATTCCTACAAGGTAGTATAACATGGAAAAATCAATGTTAAACATACTATAAATTGAATATTTTTATATAATTCAGGGAATTTAACTTCCCCTACATAAATAATATAGGATCAAGCCCCAAAAAGTACAATTTAAATATAACAAAAAATCTTGCCTGCACCTTTTGTCGTTTGTTTTCTCAAAAAGTTATGCTACATTTGTAGCACACAAAGACTCAACTGATATGCCAAGAAAAGAATTCGGTAACTTTCGCGTTTCGAAAAAGACCATTGAGACTCTCTCCAAGCTGAAGATCGCCTTCGAAAGCTGCTATGCCAGGCACATTACAAATGATGACCTCATTCAGAAGCTGATTGACTGTGTCGAAGATGGAGACGAAGCCGTCTATCAGGCTTTCTGTGACATTCTGGCCAAGGAAGAAAAGGAGCAAGACAATGAGTAAGTATTCCTTGACGGAAGCGTTGATTACGGGCGTTCTCCTGGGACTCACCGCTGTCTCTTGCGGAGGCCCCGTCAGCAACCAGAACAAAACCGCTCCCCGCACTCCGGAGGAGATGATGAAAGACCGCTATGAGCAGATGCTCGAGACGGCCGAGACCGTCAAGGCGGCGGATTCGACCTTCTTCCTGGGCTTCCGGATGGGCATGTCCCCCAAAGAGGTGGCCGACCACTCCCGTGAGTTGGTCAGGAGCAAGAAACTCAAAAGAAGCGGATCCAAGTATTTTTACACATACAAGAGTACCGGCATCAGGGAGGCAGACTACCAGCTGAAGCTCTCCTTCAACTATTACGAAGAGGAGCTCTACGAGTGCGTCCTGACCTTCACTGGGAAGAACGGAAACGGGCAACGCTATATCAGTGGCGTCATCGATCAACTTGCCTTCATCGAGTATCTCGACTTCTGCAAGGCCCTGGAGAAGAACCATTATGATTCGATGTTCTTCAAGAACGTCGTAACCGACAAGACGGAGAAGAAGATGCTGAAAGGAAATGTCGAGGTATATTATTCCTATGACAGTTACTATTTCATAGACCTGTACAGAGAGAACCTGAAGAGAACCAAGGAAAAGAATGCCGCAGAGAAGACCCTTGCGGATGATTTAAAGTAAGAAAGATTATGTCAGGAGCACAACAAAGAGCAGAACTTCATAAGACCATTTGGGCCCTTGCAAACGAGCTACGCGGCAGCGTAGATGGCTGGGACTTCAAACAGTACGTCCTGGGAACGCTTTTCTATCGCTATATCAGCGAGGACATGACCTCGTACATCAACAAGCGCATGCAAGACGCCGGCATCAAAGACTTCGACTACGAGAAGTTTGATGATGCCCGGGCGCTTAATTCCAAGGATGAGATCGTGGCCGAGAAGGGTATTTTCATCAAGCCCTCTCAGCTATTTGCGAACGTCTGCCGTAATGCCCGAAAGGATGAGAACCTGAACACCACCATCGAGACGGCGTTCAAGGATATCGAGGCCTCGGCCATCGGCACGGCATCCGAGTCCGATTTCAAGGGCCTTTTCGAGGATATCGACGTCAATTCCAACAAACTCGGCGATACCGTCGCCAAGCGTAATGCCAAACTCGTGAAGATCCTCGAGACGATGGCTACCCTGAATCTCGGCGTACCTCAGGAGCATAATATCGACGTGTTCGGAGATGCGTACGAGTTCCTGATGAGCATGTACGCGGCCAACGCTGGTAAGTCCGGAGGTGAATTCTTCACTCCTCAGGAAGCATCCCGCCTTCTGGCCCTCATCGTCACCTACGGTAAGGACCGCATCCGCCGGGGTTACGACCCGGCCAGTGGTTCCGCTTCTCTGCTGCTACAGCTGGGCAAGGTAAAGGGATTCGATAAAGTGGATAACTTCTACGGTCAGGAGATTAACCGTACTACCTACAACCTTTCCCGAATTAACATGTTCCTGCACGGAGTGCCTTACGACCGCTTTAATATCGCTTGTGAGGATACCCTCCTGCACCCGCAGCACTGGGATGAGCAGCCGATGGATGCCATCGTGTCTAACTATCCTTACTCAATCAAATGGATTGGCGAGGACGACCCGACGCTTATCAACGACCCTCGCTTCGCTCCGGCTGGCGTCCTGGCACCCAAGTCCAAGGCCGACCTGGCATTCCTGATGCACATCACCAGCTGGCTGGCCAGCGACGGAACGGCCGCCGTGGTATCGTTCCCGGGCGTGCTATATCGTGGTGCCAGTGAGGCGAAGATCCGCAAGTATCTGGTGGACTCGAACTTCATCGATGCTATCATCCAGCTTCCTGACAACCTCTTCTTCGGGACGAGTATCGCAACGTGTGTCATCGTCATCAAGAAGAACAAGAAGGAGGCGAAGACGCTGTTCATTGACGCTTCCAAGCAGTTCATCCATGAGGGAAACAAGAACAAGCTCTCCGACGCCAATATCCAGACCATCCTGGATGAGTGGGTAAACCGGGAGGAGGTGAAGCACTTCTCCGCCCTCGTGGATAACAATATCATCGCCGCAAACGGTTATAACCTGTCTGTCTCCACCTATGTTGAGCAGGAGGACACCAGGGAGAAGGTGGATATTGTCAAGCTCAATGCAGAGTTGAAGGAAATAGTGGAGAAGGAGAACAGGCTCAGGGCAGAAATTGATAAGATTATTGCAGAACTCCAATAAGGACACTGTTATGTGTAAGTTGGAAGAACTGATACAGAAGTATTGTCCTGATGGGGTAGAGTTTGTTCATCTTGGAGATGTAATGTCCATTTCAAGAGGAGCATCACCAAGACCCATACAAAACTATCTTACAGATGATGATAGTGGTATCCCCTGGATTAAAATAGGGGATGTGTCTCCTGAATCAAAGTATATATCTTCAACAAAGGAAAGAGTCACAAAGGCTGGGGCTGCCAAGTCAAGATTTCTCAAAAAAGGGTCATTTATCCTGTCCAACTCAATGAGTTTTGGCAGACCCTATATTTTGGGAATCGATGGTTGCATCCATGATGGATGGATCTCAATGTGTGATTTTGAGGAACACCTTAATTCAGGCTTTCTATATTATTTATTAAGAAGTAATGTTGTTCAAGACTTTTGGAACACAAAAGCAAATAGTGGTGGTGCTGTCTCCAATCTTAATTCTGACATAGTAAGGAGTACCACTATTCCCATCCCCCCTCTTCCTGTTCAGGAAGAGATTGTGAGGGTATTAGATACTTTTACAGAACTGCAAGCAGAACTGCAAGCAGAACTGCAAGCAGAACTGCAAGCAGAACTGCAAAAAAGATTACAACAATACAACTATTACAAGGATAATCTCCTTTCTTTTGAGGGCAGGACAGATGTGGAATGGAAAAAATTGGGGGAGATGGCAATAATTGGTGATGGTCTTCATGGTACACCTCACTACTCTACCAATACTGGGTGTTATTTCATAAATGGTAATAATCTACACAATGGTGTTATTGTTTATGACACCAACACTAAACAGATTAGTGAGGTTGAGTATGACAGGATAAAGGTTGATTTGGATGACAACACCCTTTTGATGTCAATCAATGGTACTGTTGGAAACATAGCCTTATATAGGGGTGAGCATATTGCATTAGGGAAGTCAGCAGCCTTTTTTAAGGTAAATAACCACATCCTTTCAAGGGTGTATTTGTACTACTATTTACAGTCATCACAAGCTCATTTATATTATGAACAAGCATTGACGGGTTCAACAATTAAGAACTTAGGGTTGAAAGCCCTGAGAGAGATGCTAATACCTGTTCCTACCCATTCAGAACAAGAAAAGATTTCATCCGTCCTTAGCAGATTTGACACCCTTACTAATGACCTTACACAAGGTCTCCCTGCTGAGATTGAGGCCAGAAAGCAGCAGTATGATTATTATAGGGACAAACTTTTGTCTTTCAAGAAGATTTGATTATGAGTAGTTTAGAGGAATTGATACAGAAATACTGTCCTGATGGTGTGGAGTATGTTCCCTTGAGTGCAATAGGCACCATAAAGAGAGGAAATGGACTGCAAAAAAAAGATTTTGTTCAATCTGGTGTGGGATGCATCCACTATGGACAGATATACACTAGTTTTGGGACATCTGCAGAAAAGGCCCTAACCTATGTGACAGAAGAATTAGCCTCACATCTTCTCCATGTTGAAAAGGGTGATTTGGTCATAGCCTGCACAAGTGAGAATGTGGAAGATGTCTGTAAAGCAGTAGCCTGGATGGGTGATGAGACCATAGTTACTGGTGGCCATTCCTGTGTCTTTCAACATAATCAGAACCCCAAATACATTGCATATTTTTTTCAGACTGAAGATTTTCAGCAACAGAAAAGAAAGTATGCATATGGAACCAAGGTCATTGATATCAAACCTGATAACCTTGGTAAGATTCTCATACCTCTTCCTCCCATCCCTGTTCAGGAAGAGATTGTGAGAGTTTTAGATACTTTTGCAGAACTGCAAGCAGAACTGCAAGCAGAACTGCAAGCAGAACTGCAAAAAAGATTACAACAATACAACTATTACAGAGATAATCTTCTCTCCTTTGAGGACAGGTCTGATGTGGAATGGAAGAAACTGGGGGGCATTACAAGTATAAAAACAGGAACAAAACCAGAGACCATACTGTCACAAGATACAGATTATGAGTACATAAATGCTGGTACCACTAATTCTGGTTACACAACATTTGCAAATTGTGATGGTGATGCTGTTACTACTCCTTCAAGGGGGCAGGGGGGCATTGGCTTTGTTGGGTATCAGAAGAAACCATTCTGGCTGGGCCCTCTGTGTTATAAGATAATCTCAACTGAAAAGGCCTTAAAAACCAAGTTCTTGTATTATTATCTTCTTAGTCACAATGATTTAATACTGAAACTCAAAAATACAGGTGGGGTTCCATCTCTTAATAGACAAGACCTTATTGAGATAATGGTTCCTCTTCCACCTATCTTTGAACAAAATAGGATTATTGATATCCTTGACAGGTTTGATGCACTGACCAGAGACCTTACATCTGGTATTCCAGCAGAGATTGAGAAGAGGAAACAGCAGTATGAATACTACCGTGACCAGTTATTGACTTTTAAACGCGCAAACTGATATGGCAACAGACAAGCAACCCGGATATGTCTATATCCTGACTAACCCTAGCTTCCGTGAGGACTGGGTGAAGATTGGCAAGAGTTCCCGCCCCGTTGATATCCGCTCCAAGGAGCTGGATAACACTGCCGTACCGCTGCCATTCGAGATCTACGCGACCATGAAGACCTTGAAATACAATGAGGCTGAGAAACTCATCCATCGCTATATCGAGCGTTTTACGAACCTTCGTATCCGTGACAACCGTGAGTTCTTCAACGTACAGCCGGAGGTTGCCCTGGATATCTTCCGCGATGTCGCCGAGGTTCTTGGCGACGCCGAGATAGATGAAGTCCACAAAAGGGCCATAATGGGTGATGAACCTTTGAAGAACAAGGGATATCATAAGACCCCAGCCCGCTCCGAGAAGAAGATTTGGATGCTGCCAGCTAATAGCAAATTCTTCAATCTGAAGGGTTGCTTTGATAAGTATGGTTCTGTCTTCTGGGCACAGTACTTTAATATCCAGACGGGAGATACCGGATACATTTACTGTTCCGCCCCTGACAGTGCCGTAAGATATAAATTCGAGGTGATTGGCCACGATCTGCCATTCAGCAAGGAAATGGAGGCTGAGAAGGAGTTCAACACCGACCCAAAAGATTTTGACCAAATGAAGGAGCATAACCGCTTCTTGAAGTTAAAATTAACGGGAGAGAGTAACTCGTCAAGACTTGGCCTTGCAAACCTCCTGGAGCATGGAATGAGTATCGCTCCCAGAGGGGCACTCAACCTTTCTCACTCCAATTATGTAGAGCTCCTGCGTTATATTGAAGAAAACTTCTGATTATGATTGAGTACAAAAACGTTGCCGAGTTCGAAGACTCAACCGTAGCCATCTCCTACAAGCCCTTGGATAAGTCTGGCTCCGGATACCAGAGCGAGGCTCAGATGGAGAAACGGCTCATTGAGCAGCTCTGCACCCAGGGTTATGACTATCTCCCCATCCACACGGAAGCGGAGCTGGTGGCTAACCTCCGTCTGCAGCTGGAGAAGCTCAATAACGTCACGTTCTCCGATGCGGAATGGGAGCGTTTCTTCTACACGGAGCTCGCCCGACCGACAGCTGGCATCATCGAGAAGACAAAGATGCTCCAGGAGAGCGACACGGCCATCTCCTGCCTGATGGACGACGGCTCCAAGAAGAACATCCGCCTCATCGACAAGAAAAGTATCTTCCGGAACAGCACCCAGGTCATCAACCAGTACGTCCCGGAGGGCGGTTCCCGGGCGAACCGTTACGATGTCACCATTCTTGTCAACGGTCTTCCGATGGTTCATGTCGAGCTCAAGCGCCGTGGAGAGAATATCCGCCAGGCCTTCAACCAGATCAATCGCTACGGCCGGGAGTCGTTCTGGGCTGGAAATGGTCTTTTCGAGTACGTGCAGATTTTCGTAATCAGTAACGGCACCTACACGAAGTACTACTCCAACACGACACGCGAGAGACGTGTCAAAGAAGCCCAGAAGGAAGCCTGGAAGCCTTCGAAGAACAATACCAGTAACTCTTTTGAGTTCACCTCCTTCTGGGCCGATGCAAAAAACCGCAACATCCCGGATATCGAAGACTTCACGGCTACGTTCTTTTCCCGGAACACCCTCCTCAATGTGCTGACGAAGTACTGTGTCTTCACCGTCGATCAAGCCCTTCTAGTGATGCGCCCCTACCAGATTGCTGCAACCGAGGCTATCGTCCGCCGTGTCGAGAAGGCTACGAACTACAAGGAATACGGCACAGTGAAGGGAGGCGGCCATATCTGGCACGCTACCGGCTCCGGCAAGACGCTGACGTCATACAAGACAGCCCGCCTGGTCTCCAACATGGAGGGCATCGATAAGGTGCTGTTCGTCGTGGACCGCAAGGACCTTGACTACCAGACGATGAAGGAGTACAACCGTTTCGAGGAGAATGCCGTGAACTGCAACCGCAATACGGTTGTCCTGCAGAAACACCTGGAGAATCCCTCCATTCGCATCATGGTGACGACCATCCAGAAGCTCTCGGTGTTCATCAAGAAAAACCCACAGCACGATATCTACGGTAAGCACGTTGTCCTTATCTTCGATGAGTGCCACCGTAGTCAGTTCGGCGAGATGCACGCGGCCATCGTC
>JAEEGL015152218.1_pt1 | contig 17468 bp, 23 predicted proteins | sample 9134231 | NCBI WGS metagenome assembly JAEEGL01 (sample SAMN16246548, study PRJNA631951) | gut metagenome | biome: gut microbiome; feature: rumen; material: fiber-attached | host: Bos | place: Iran: Karaj | collected 2018-10 | reverse complement strand
TCGCCATCAAGGAATGCTTTGCCCTGCGAGCAGTCAATGTGTTTTCTTAAATCTGCAGTATCCATGATTTCCTCCTTTCTTAGTCCGTAATTACCGTGAAGTACAGCTTCTCAGCCGCATCCACCGGATGGATCCGTGCGTTGAAGTACACGCTGTCGCCATCGCTCATAGAGCGGTCAACCTTCAAATCCTGATCAAGGACAACATTCTTGATTGCATCCTCGTCGAGGAAATGCTGGAGAATCGTCTGGCAAAGTCCGTCCATCAGATCCCAGCCGACCGGGCTGTTGGAGAACTTATTCGGCGGGAAGGTGTTCCGCAGGGTATCCGCAAAAGCGTCATACACACGGATGACCTTGTTCTTCGAAAAGCTCTTCGAACGCTTTTTTGTGAAAGTGTGCAGGGAGTTGATATCCTGCTCGATGACAACGGAATTCTTCTCCTGCGTGAAGAAGAATTCACCGGCAAGGAGTGCGGCTTCTGCCTGCTCATTCGTCTTCTTGTCCACAACGGTGTCAGCGCCGGGAACCACATTGTTCGTATTCGACACGAGCTCGTCCGACGCTGCGGTGATGGCTGCCACATAAGCGGTTGCCTGTGCATGCGTGAGAGCCGTGCCGTCTTCCAGCGCATAAGCGTTGGTGACGTTGATGACGCCTTCATAGTCAGCGGTGGAGTAGTCGCACACCACAACCTGGAAGGTCTTGCCGCAGGTATCACGCAGGTATTTCGCCTTGGATACCGCAGAAGCCTTTAAGGTTCCTTCGGTGAACGGGAAAGCGAGAGTGCTAATGTCCTCGTCCTCGATCGCATCCAGCATTCCGGTCACATCCGTATTCTGCGGAGCGGTGTTCGTGCCGCCAGTGAGAGAGGCACTGGAGAACGCTGCCAGAGAAGCAGTTTCGTCGGATCCGGTGAACACGATGTACTCGCTCCCTGCGTCAGCAAGGGTCTTGATCGTGGTCAGGCCGTCAAACTCTTCCACGGTCTCGGTGTCGAGGATGACGCTCACCTTAAAGGTGGAGTCGGTGTTCGCAGCACAGGCAAACTTCAGGGCGTTTCCGCGAGTGCCGTTGCAAGCCGCCGTTCCAGTCAGAGTGACTGCCGGATCATCGCCGGCAGCCTCCGCGACGGTGACTGTTTTCGATGCCTTCGTGCCCGCGTTAAAGATGTACGTATACACGGTTGAAGCTCCCTTGAAAGCCTCGTTAAGAAGCAAGATGTTGATCACCTGATCACCGAGCTCAACGTCATGGGCGTTGATGTCATCAGCGGTGATCTTGATCAGCGTCTTATCCGGTCCCCAGTTGTTTGCCAGAGGGATGCAGACATTGCCTCTCTTGGCATACTCAACAGTCGGGGCAGTGTTGGAATCTACGTTGACGTAGGTGCCGGGACGCACGCGCCCGACTAATTTTTCGAATCTTCCAGAATTCATTTCGCTGCCTCCCTTCCCCATGCGGTGATGATGCTCTTCGCTTCGTCAATGGTGTACGGCCCGGTTTTTCCGGCAAACGCACCATCGAAGGTAGACGAAGTTACGCCGAAGAGCTTTAAGCAGTCCTTGCGAAGAGCCGCAAGGTCGAACTTCGGAATGGCCTTGATGGGTTCAGGCCGGTTTTCCTGTTTGCTCATGTTTTACCTCCTTAGATATAGTTTGTATGGAAATACTTTGCTTTCGGAATATCCGGTTCCGGATATTTCCTTTGAATCTTATAGACAAGCGTGATCTGTGCCACACCCTCGTCAATGATCCGAGAATTCGGCGGATCAATCCTAAGCAGCTCACCCGTCGCAGTTCCCTCTTCGTCATAGATCGGGATCCGGAACCGGTTCATGGTTATGCCTGACACGATCGATGTCGCGATATCCAGGGCTTTTTCCCGGTCTTTGGCGAACACCTTCGCGTAAATCGTATGCGTCATGGCATAATTATTGAGAGCAGACTTGGAAGAACCAAGATCATCAGGAGGGTAATAAAGGCAAGGCACGCTGTAGTTACTCGGGACATTCCCGGTGTACAGAGTGGTGAGATTGCCATAAGTCAGGCACGCCTTGGCAAGACATGCGTTGTATTGATCCATCTTTTCCCTCCTACGAAAAATAGCTTTTCAGCCAGTTATCAATAAATCGCTCGAGCGCCTGCGGGAACTTCTTCTCCATGGTGGTCACAGCATGTTCCAAGTAGTGCTTGCCATCCACCCGGCTTGCCTTCAGGACCATGCCTGTGTCAGCCGATGGGTCATATTGAAATTTCCCGTCCCCGTTCCACGTCCCGGGAATAAAACGACCGGGTGTCTGACTATGCCCGTCATTCACCCAGCCTGCATATTCGACGTTCGTGCCGATTTCCAATGAAAGATCGCCTTCGTTCAACTCGTAAACATTGTTTTCCGAGCCTTTGTGAAAGCTGTCGAGCAGCAGCCCTGTGTCTACAACTTTAAGCCGTATTATTTCGTCCTCAATGACTTTAAGCATTTCAAAACCGGTTGCGTCCAGAAATCTTAAAAGCTCTTCTTTGAACTCCCCGTCTGCGAGCTTCCGAAGTTTATCAGAGAATTGGCGTAGCTCAGATATATCAATCTCGACATACTGTGTATTCATAGCGCCTCAGGATAAATCCGTTTGATACGCACCGCTACATGGTGCCCTCTGATGTTCCTCGGGATCTCCGCCAGATACTTATACCCGGTGACTCCGCTGACGATCTGGTCATTGACCCTCACATCCGTCCCGGCAGGAAGTGTCAGCTTCAGTTTTGCATCAAGATCCTGTTGCGGCTCCTGTTGGATTGTTTGCAGTGTTCCTGTTTTCACGCTAAAGTGGCACGCCTGGCCTTCGATGTCGGGCTTTGACGGATAATGCAAGCCTTCGTCTTCCTTCGCAGGAATGCCGTAACCACGGGCTTCTGTCACTTTTACAGCGTGAAATATATCACAAGTATGATCGAAGAAGTCTTCTATCATAGCTTTCGCATCCGGAAAAAGGTATTCCCGGAAGCCTCCGGCAGCACGTACTGATCCAACAGTGACGCAATATCGAGAGAAACCATATCGCCATAAAGCGAGGATGACGCCCCGTCTCCAAATGAGTAACTGTAATCGTCAAAGGTTTCGGACTTGAAGCCGCCCTTTGATGCAGTTGTCTCAGCCGTCTTTGAATAGATGACGGCGCTGGAGGCGAAGTACTCGGAGAGGAGAAGGTCTGCTGTCACCACATTGTCCGGAACAGTTTCATACGTACTGAAATCCTGATGACAGTACTTTATGATGTATGATTCTGCCCTGGAAATGTCGATCTGCAGTTTCTCCGGCGCCCTTTCCTTAACGGCGCTAATCTCGGTATAAGCGATCAGTCTTTGAGGAGTAATCCACGGTCTGCCTATTTCTTTTTCCTTGACTTCGGCGCTGCCGCTGCGCTTTCAGTCGTTTCCTTCGGCGTTTTAACCGGCTCTTCCACCTTCTCGGGCTTCTTTGCCTTTTCAGGCTCGCCGATCAACTTAAAAAACCCGGAGGCAACGGCAGCGTCGGCTTTTGCTTTGCTTTCCGTATACACATCCGGGTTCTTTTTTGTTGCAGTGAAATCTCCGGTATAAGACGCGCCGCGAATCAACACAAGGTGATACATGGCGCACCCCCTTTACTCGGGAACGCTTACGAAGAAGATGAAGATCTCCGCATCCCCAGCAGTGGCAGCGGTGCCGGTCTGGGTATATTTCGCTTTGATCTTGTCGCCAGTGGCGCCCTTCACGAAGGTAGCCTTGGTGTAGGTGCCTGCGGTGCCTTCGGTGATGTCACCGGAGCCGAGGATGTTGTCCACATCGTCGTTCGTTCCGATGGTCAGCACGTTGGTGGTACCTGCATCAAAGGCAGTGCCAACCACAGCAACCGCTCTGGTGATGATGATATTGTTCGGGAGCTTCTTCAGCTCTACGCCAGTGGCAACTCCGGTCGTGTTGAACTTCACGACGCCAGCAGAAAACATCTGCTCTACGCCACATGTTCCAAAATCGTTTGCATTCGCTCTCATGGCTCTCTCCTTTCTTTACGCGAGTCCGGTGATGATGCCGGTGGCATCCAGTTCCTCGATGATCGTGTCGAAATCGAAGTGGATCACATAGAACCTCTTGTCCTGCATGATTGCCTTTTCGCCTTCGGTCGTCTTCCGGATCTTCATGCCGTAGGTGTTAACGACAATGAGGTTCTTCGGATCCGTCAGAAGAATCTTGTCGTCGGACAGGCGCGGAACCTCGATGGCCGGGATACCGACCGGAGAGGTATAAATGCTGCCAGGCACGTTTCCACCGTTGGTGATCGCGTTCTTCAGCAGGTACAGCTCCCATTCCTGTTTCCGATGCGGAGACATCAGCCAGCGAAGGTTGCCGTTGTTATACTTGTTCGGGACCGCTTTCACCAGATCATAGAAAATATCCAGGCTCATGGCGCCGTTGTTGTACTGTGCCGTATTTGCGTTCAGTACATGACCGCCGTTAGTGATCTGCTTGATCCAGCCGTCGTTCTGTTTCAGGAAATCATAATCCTCAACTCCGGGGACGGTGGCCTCGTCGCCGTTGAGGTAGAGATCCTCGGTGTCGCAGCCAAGCTGCTTGGTCATCAGATCGGTAACAATCTGCTCGAAGCTTTCGCCTTCGATGTTCTCACGAAGGGTCTCTTCGGTGATTGACCAGGGGAGACGAGCAGCCGTGCAGGCGTACTCGATGCTGGACGTTTCCACGCCGGCGCGATATCCGTCGTCCACATTCTCGGTTTTTTTCCGAAGAATCCGCTGTGCGATACCGATCTTGTCGATCTCGCCGGACTTTGCGGTTCTCATCTCATGGCGCACCAGAGGGCCGAGAGGGGTTGCATCGAAGGTCTGACGGATGAACTTCTTCGCCTGTTCCGGGTTCAGAATCCCATCAGAAATAGATCCCGTGTTGATCGCGCTTTTTAATATTTCCTGTGTAGTAGGCATTCTTTTTTCCTCCTTTACCTTTTTTACAGAATCCCCGTGAGATAGTGGGGATCGTTCGACTTCTTAACGCCTTCGTCATTGAGGTTGCTCGGCAGCCGATTCGCTTCGATTACGCCAGCCATCTCGCTTTTGACCGTCTCGGCGATCATGGCGCGCATTTTCTCAACTTCCGTCTGCTCGGCTTCCTGTTTTTCCGCAGCTGCTTCCTTCGCTTTCGCGATCTCTTCAGCAACGATCTGCTTGATCGCATCCTCGGTCAGCTTGGTTTCAGCCTTTTCGACTTCTGCCTGCTGATCCGTCTGCTGATCTGCCTGCGGTTCAGGTTCCTTCGTGGCCAACGCTTCTGCGACAGCCTGTTTGACGATTTCTGTTAATTCTTCTTTGCTCACGTCAATTTCCTCCTTTGTAATATTTGATTGCTGTTCTCCCTTTTCAACCGGGTCGGTCTTCCCGGAATCTATGGATGAACCAAGGCCGTCGCCCTGGGTTGCAGCCGGTACAAGTGATTTGTACAGAGGCTCTGTTCCTGTCAGTATTTCCGTGATGATCGTATGGAATTCCTCCAACGCCTTCCGGATCTGTGCTTCATCGGTGACATACACCATTGAATCCGTCATAGGATCGTAATGCCGGAGCTCGTCTTCCAGTACGTCAAGCGCATCAAAGAAATTGTGGTGCTTTGTTTTCGCTTCATACCTTTCTGTCACAGATTTCTCGAAGCCGAGGAATTCTGCGAACTTCTGAAGCATGCTCTTCTTCTCGTCCAAATTGGTTTCCTCCCCATTCGTTTTTCCGGATCCTCCCATGGAGAAGCCTGTGATTTCGCCCTTTTCGATAGCGCCCCAGAGCTCGTCATCACAAATCTCCACAGTCATCAGCCAGGTTCCTTTTTTGACCTGCTCGTCGTCGATGGTGAAATCCGCTTTCGCAATCCAGCTCTCGACAACAGAGCAGTGTTCGTCACGCACAAAGCTGTGCTGGATGTCGGTCCCGCTTCCAAACTTGGCGAACCAATAGGCCGCCTTCTGGATCTCTTCCTCGGTCATGTAGTCGCCCTGCGTATCTTCCGTCATAGGCTCGTACACAACGCCGGTCACATAATGCGTTTCCGGATCCGCCTTCACGATCTTTGCCGTGAAGTTCTTGGCATCTTTGCTCTTGGCGAGAAGGAACTGACGCTTGTTTGCTGCAGCATCCACCAAGGATACAAACTCGATCTTCAGGTCGAAGATCTCTCTTGCTTTGCCGATTGCTTTCCTGCTCATTCGTTTTCACCTCCTTTCTTGGCAATAAAAAAGCACCCAAAAGGGTGCATTTTTTCGTTATTTATTGACCTTTTCAGCTAAATATGGTATAAAATAAATAGATGGCACTGTATTCTGGACTGTAAGGTCGGGGGTCCGGTGCTTATCTTTTTGTCCTTATTACCTCGAACATATCGTTTTTCTTTATAATCGTGTCTGATGTAAACACCGCCCTCGTTTCCATAATACTGCTTGTCATTTCTTTCGCTTCATAGATGGAAAGTTTGCTGTCAGTAAAATCGAGTAACAATCCACCAGGGTTTTCAGAAATCTGATGAAGTCCATGTCTTATTCTCTTTTCTATCGTGCCTCTGGATGACGAGCTAATGGTTTTCAGGTCCCACAAAGCTCCACGCCACTCATAATCTGGTGACAGCACGCCTTTTTCTGTGGATTCTTCTTTAAGGATTACATCTCCCCCAAATGTTTTGTGCAGCCAATTAGCACTCTTTATTTCGTTATCTCGATCTTTTGGGTCGAATCCTTTTTCACGAATAACCTTCCCGGATCCGGGTTTCATCTTATACCGATATTCTCCCATAACATAGCTGTTATTCACTTTGTCATGGATCCCTGTTTTTCTGTCATACTCCTCATTTATTCGGTTTATTTCCGCCTCCTGCATCCGTCGCCGGTCTTCCTCGGACATTTCATAGAAACGTTCGTCCACGATCGGCTCTGCCACACATCCGCAGTTGATGCTCTCGCCAGCAGGAAGGTTTTCATCTCTCGGATACATTGGGTAAAAGATACCATCTTCTCCGGCAAGTACGAAAGGATCCTCTTTTCGAACCGTCTGACCATCCATGTCGATGTGGTTCTGTCTGGAATATTGCCTCAATCCGGAATGTCTCCACATCTTCGACACGACTGCCGGGGACTGCATGAAGCTCTCCTGCTGTGCTACGCTGTGAGCACGAAGGAGTTCAGTCGTTGCCGTCCGTCTTGAGCGGTACCCACTGTCTCGTTCTCCTGAGTCGCCGATCCGCTTCGCTGTCTCTGCTACGCTCCTGCCGTTTTTCAGAGCGTCGTTCAGGATCCGCTCGATGGTCTTGTTGTCCGTCAACTTCATCATCTCGGCCAGCTTCCCGCTCCAGCTTGTGATCCACGCCGTTGTTTTATGCGTGAGACCGATATAGGAAAGCGCCGGATCCGTCCGGCTGATATAATCAGCGACATACTCCGGTATCACCTCACCAAGCTTCATTGAAACGGTAGTGGTCAGCTTTTCCACGAGATCCTTGCTGTTCTTCAGCTCCGGCCAGCGCTGGACGATGAAATCCTGCACCGAGTCGTAATCGTATATCTCGTTGATAATGGCTTTCGTGTCCTCTTCCAGGAGCTTCTTAATCTCTTTTGTGAAAGCCTCCAGATCCTTCATGGTCTGCTTCGGATTGGAGTACCCGGCTTCTGTGAGTGCTTCCAACAGTTCATCGTCAACCTTCTGGATATATGCGTCAATGGCTTTGATCAGGCGCTCACATCCGCTTTTCTTCAGCATTATCTTCATAGACCACCGCCTCCTCGAGCTGACGCCTTACCTCCTTCAGAACCGACAGGATCTGATCTTCGTGATCAGCTGCCGCTTTCGCGACCATCTTGTTCAGCGAATCCATCGGATCCTCTGTCACATCGTCCTGCTGTGCTTCGGGAGCTGCAGGGGCTTCAAGGCTCTCCACCTGCCCGGCTGGCATTTGCGTTCCAGTCATACGGGAAATCAGCGCCATCGGGATATTGCCCCAGTCGCCCTCATAGTCCTCTGAGGTTTCTCCAAGGCTCTCATACAGGAGCTCCTTCGACTTGTTCGGTGTCAGGCCGCCGGCAGCATTGGCAATCGTCATCAGTTTGTACAGATCTTCCGGGTTGCTGATGTTCGGGGTCTTGAAATACGCCTCGACGTATTTGAACTGGTACCCGTTCAGGATCCGGTTATTCAAGAACCACGCCAGGGATTCTCTCTCCGGCTGGAATACCTGCTGCTCTGTGATCTCCTGTGCCGTCTGTGCCGTCGCTCTATTGAAATCTGTGGTATATGCAACATAAAGGTCAGGCAGCTGGAAGGCTGACTGCACCTTTCTTCTGGTGTTGTCCATGTAATCCTGGAACAGCTCGTCTTTCTGTAAAATGCTCCCGAGGTCTTTCAGAACAACGTGCGGTTTTTCTTCGCTTTCAAAGGCAGCCTTGTCAACCGTGCTTTCCATTTCAAGGAGAAGGAAACTGTGCTGTCCGTTCTCGCCCTCGATGTTGTTCATATACTCCTGAAGCTTCTGATAGGATTCATCTGAAAGCGTGCCGTTCTCCACGATGATCGCCAGCGGAGTATGTCTGCCCTTCCGGAAATAATTGTTGTTCAAGTTCTCAGCTCTGCGGCATCCATCCACGCTAAGGATCTGCCCGATCCATCTCACCAAGCCATAGGGCGCTGTGCCGATGGCGTACTCAATGATCTCGTTGGCCTGTTTGCCAATTTCAAGCTTCGCCTTTTCCTTCAGATACTCGCCTGTCGTTTTGTCCATGATCCTCGGATCACCGAATTCTTTGTAATACACGCATTTGTTCCCGATGACCTGGCGATACTTCCGGAACTTTTTCTTCCGTGTCAGGATCTCGCCGTGATGGTAATACTCGATGTCTTGATACGGCTCCATCTGCTTCGTCTTTGTGACGGAAGCGGTCTCGTTGATGAAATCAAGCTGTGACACCTCCCCATTAGCATTCCGGATCACTTCGAAATAGGCGATCCCGTATGTTTCTCTCGATTCAATCAGGTCTTCGAAGAGCTCCTTCGTATCCTTGTCAAACGTCAGACATTCAATAACCTCTGTCATCTTATCGTATTCGGCTTTCATCTCAGGCGTTTCTTCCATACCGTCCTGATCATCGACATATCTCACACCGATACCGAAGCCTGCGATATTGTGGCGATATGCTCTGATGCACTGCGGAAGGATGGTGGAATCGTTCACGAGCTTTTTATAGCCCATCTGTTCCAGCGGTGATTCGATCCATTCATTGGCAGCATACACTTCTTCTGCTTTGATCTGCTCTGGCTTATCAGACTTCATAGGCCGGATCACACGCACGTTTACGTTTCGCTTCTTCTTGCTCAATTTCTTCCCTCCTTCCTTTCTTTTAATCTGACCGGCATGCACACGAGCAGTATGCAGTCGGCTTCATCGGGGCTGTGTAGTCCCCGGTCTTTCATTTCCTTTTTGCTCTCCACCTTCTGTTTGCCGTTGGTGGTGAAAGCGTATTTTCTAACGGATAGCTGACCGATCAGGTCATCATCATTCGGCAGAACGATCTCCGGCTCATGCGGATTGCCGTTCTCGTCATACGGTGCGATCAGCTCCCGAACCACGCCCATCATATAGGTAGTCGAATCATAGTAGTGCCGATGTTTGATAGCCTGGCCAAAGTTCACCGGAATGATAACCATGTCGGCGTAGGCTGCCGGCTCTGTTCGCTGGAAGGCTCGCAACTGGTCAACCACTCCACCGCCTACGCCGCCGTCATCTACTTTAACAGCGATCTTCCCTGCGAACTTGAACCGTTGCTTCAGATCACGGTAAAGGACAGCTATGTTTGAAGCCGTCCACGTGGTATCCTGACCGTTGACCTTTTTGAACATCCGCACAGATTCGTTCACTCTGTATCCTATACACGTCCGATCATCACCATATCTCGCAATGTCGGCGCCTATGGAAATCTCATATACTCCCGATACATCCACAGCGGCTTTGTTGCCGTTGTCGTCTTGATACTCTCCGAAAGCCTTCGCCGTGGCCGGGGAAAGCTCCGTCTGTATGCTCCCTTCGAGCCAAGACAGCGGGATGAAAACATCATCTTCCTGCGTTGGAAACTCGCCGTCAACACGAACTCTCACAACGTTGCTGTCTCTGCCGTACTTCCGATCCAGGGCCTCAATGTTCTCCTTGTTCGTCCGGGAAGAATTCCGAGACGATACCGTGTGGAGCTTGTAGGTTCCTCTGTCGTGGTGGAAAGCATCAAAAAATGTGCCGGATGTCCTCGTTGGGTTCCCGCACATCAGGAGTTTATTGTTATCGCCGGAGAGGGTGCCGAGGATTGATTCCATAATCGGATCTGCGACACCGGAGGCTTCGTCCACAATGAAGAGCATGTTGTCTTCGTGGAAGCCTTGCATATTCTCCGGCTTTGCTGCCGTTCTCGCAACGGCAAACCAGCGTTTCTCATATCCCGCCATATAGACATGGGTCTTTGTCCAGCGGAGCATGTCAGATAAGAGAGGAGATTTATCACGCCACTTGCTGACCTCGGACCATAGGACATCGTGAAGCTGGTTCTTTGTCGGGGCGGTTGCGACCACCCTCGGATAATAGAAACAGGTCAGGAACCACAGGAGGGCGACCGCCTCAATACCTGTCTTTCCAACACCCTGTCCTGACTTAATAGCGACTCGGTTCGATACGGCAAGATCTGCAAGTGCTTTCTCCTGCCATTCATCCGGTTCAAAAAACAGTACCATCCTTGCAAAACAGGAAGGATCCGCCTGCCAGATCGGACGCCACTTTTTGAAAAATGCCCGTCTGTCCATATCACACCTCCTCGAAGGAGGCCATCCAATCATCTACGGATTTGTTCGATTGCTCTTCCTGTTTCAGCTTCATTTTCTCCAGCTCGATCTTCTGCACCTCTATCGCTCGCCTCGCCTCTTCATCGTGAATGTGTGCGAGGCTGTCAAGGAGCTTGTTCTTTCTCGCCAGATATCCGCTGATAGTGGCGTCGAACTTCAGTATAGCCAGATCCTTGTTCTCGGTGCTTGTCGTCGTGGTTTTCTCCACAACGCCGGTCGGCTCTCCGTCAATCTCCAGCGTTTTCTCCTTTCTGGATTGACCAACAACAGATACTTTCGTGTCTCTCGTCATCAGCTCTCGCTTCTTTCCTTCCAGAACTGCAATTCGTATGTCAGTCAGATGAATCTCTTCCAGGATCCGTGACTCCGTTCCCAGGTCTCCGGATTCTTCAAGCGCCTGCTTTTCTTCATCTGTCAATGTCTGATAAAGGAGCCGGGTGCATAGCCCGTACTTCAGGCCGCCCTTGTTGCCAACGGCGTTCTTGTTGCCCTTCGGTGCCCCGCTCCCCTTTTTCCGAACGTTCGCTTTTTCTTTTCCGTTCGTTTTTTCATTATCCGAACGCTCGGTTAGTTTTTTTTTGCCGTCGGCGGCTGTACGGTCATCCCACTTCTGCGTAGACTTCCACCGTCTGACGGTTGCTTCCGGAACCTGCAAATGCTTCGCTATATCGGCGAGTGTGATTCCGCTGCCACTTTTCTTTGCTTCGTGATACAGCTTCTCAGCCTCTATGCTCTGCTCGCTCCGCTGTCGCCCACGCTTGCCTGCCATTCAGCCCCCTCCTTCCTTTTTTGTGTTTTCCGTAAAGAGCGGGCGTCTCCGGCAGGTCAGGCACACGCCCGAGCCCGCCGGCCCGTCTGCCCCTCTTTACATCACTCCGCATTAACGCAGCGGGAAACGGCTATACCTTCGTGATTATTTCAGCTCTGGAGAATGAGGATACGTTCTTGGTCATCATCTCGAGGAATTCCTCACGGGTGAAGCCGGATAGTCTGAAGACTTCCTCCGGTTTCATACCCAGCTGCTTTCCGATCTCCTGCACCGTCTTCCCTTCATCGAGAAGCTTCTTGACGATTGCCTTCATCGGTTCCAGCAGGTGTGTGCCTCTTGCTCTGTTGTGAGTGATGGTGCCGTACACATCCGCCGACTCGTCACCTTTGTGGTCTACGATCACGACGGGCACCTTTCCGTTGAGCTTCGATAATAAAGGCTCCCTTCCCGCAACTGTCCAGCGGTGGAAGCCGTCTATAATGGTATAATCCGGACGCACCACAATCGGCAGCGTCCAGCCGTTTGTTAAGATAGATTGTGTCAGGAGCTTCAGGTTCTCCTTGGAGACCTTGTTGGGGTTGTACCCATTCGCGGTCAGTTTTCCCCGGTCTACCCATTCGAGGGTAGACAAAGGACCGAATAAATTCATCTCAGCCATTTTTCACCCTCCTTGTCCGTTTTGAGAAGTCCTCGTAAATGTTTCCCCACAGGATCCGGAGGATCCGGTTCTTCGGGTCGCCATAAAGGAGGCCTTCGTACATCCTTTTGTAGTGCTTCTTGGTGGCAATGCCGTATGTTTTCACATATAAGCCCCGCCACGTTTTAATATGGATCAAGGTATCGGGTGGTATGGTGTATCTTTCCGGGTGCAGGAAAAGGATATCTTCGCACAGGGCTTTGTAGTCCTTTTCTTCCTGCTCCTTTTCAAGCTCCGTCCGTTTTCTTGTGTTCCTCCGGAACCTTTCCGATTCCCAGTACAGGAGTACGAGGTATGCGTTCGGCTCTCTCTTCTCAATCCGATCCCACAGGTCGCCGTCGGTTTCTGCGCTCCACCGCAGCCCCTGTGTTCCACAGTCTCCAAAGAAAGCACACAGGCGAAGGGCACGTTTTGATACCCCAGCCTCATACATCCGCATATAGATTTCCGGAAATTCGAGGTTTCTTTCTTTGATGTACAGCCAGACATCATCATCTTTCCAGTCATAGATCGGATAAAACGCCCCGCCGGGCTCTATCTTATCCATCTGATTGTTGGATATGGCCTGAAGGCGGGTCAAGGACTCGGCTGTCCTGAGTCCGATCATCTGGATCCCGTCCGAAAAGGCTTTTTTGCAGAAAGTCTGGTAGTTCATCTCGCCCGGATAGTGCAAATACGGGCTTTTCGTAATAGCGAAAGGCGGCGGCTCTCGGATCCACTCTACCCCAGGTTCCCACGTGATCCAGCTCTCCGTTGAGGAAAGATGGTCAATCACGGAAACCTGCTTGACAGGTAAGCAGAACCACAAAAACGGAACACCAACGGAAAGAAAGTTTTTCCGCCAGCGCTCCGCAGCTTCCACCATGGATGGATAAAGTCCTTCTTCGTCTATGAACGTGACTGTGAGCTTCTTCGGGTCGATCTCCCCCGACCGGATCAGGTCATAGGTGAGCGAGGACATACACAGCGAGTCCTTTCCGGAAGAAAAGCTCAAATAGATCTTACAGTCGTTCTTAAAGACGTTCTTTATGCGCACCTTGGCCGCCTCAACGACGTCCATCGTGCCTGCTAATCGTCTGACAGGCATATCTTCTCACCGCATTTCGGGCAGATGATGAATCTTTGCTCGGATGCCTCTGCCATATCGGAGGGTGCGCTCTCTCCTGCGGTGGCAGCAATCACATTCGGCTTTCCTTCTGCCTTGGAATTTATGTTCTGAACCTCTTCTTTATCAAAAGTACCGTAATTGTTGATGGAATCGGTCACTTCTGTCACCGAGGAATTCAGCATTTTGAGTAGATCTTCGTCCCAGCCGGGCACATCAAAGTCGTTCCCCAACTCCTTGATGATCTTGTCGAATGCGTCCATGTCCGTAATGCCGAGCTCATATACTTTATTGTCGGCCAGCATCATTTTCTTTTTCTGGACTTCCGTCAAACCGGTGACAACAAAGCAGTCGGCTTTTTCTCTCCCCATACGAACCAGCGCATCGTACATCCCGTTCCCTGCGATTATGTTGTTCTGCTCGTCCACCACGATCGGGCGGATCTGGTCGAACATTTCCAGAGACCGGACATATTCCTTTATCTGGGACTCGGTATGCCGCCGGATGTTCAGCTCCTGCGGCTTCAAATCGGCTATCTTCTTCTGTACTACCTTCATGCGAGCCTCCTTTTCTTCACAACCGTCATCAGAACAGCTGCGACAATCAAGGCTATCACGAAGTACACCCGGATCTCAGCCATAAGCGTCCATACACCCATCACTCCCAGTGGAAGGACGAACGGCCAGAATACCACGGCAAAGGCGTCAATGATCAGACCAAGCACTCTTCCGAATACGATATACATCGAGTAAATGAAGGTCGAGATCGTTGAAATCCCGATAATGCTGATCAGGATCGCCTTTATGAGGTTAAGGGCGGGTGAAAACTGCACGAACGCCAGAGCAAATGTGAAAATCATATAAAAGCCAAACATCAGGCCTCCGAGAACGAATGACATTTTAATGTTCGCTTTCTGCGTGTTATCGTCGTTCTGGTCGTTGTAGTCCAGCAGTTTGTAGAAATACGGGAAAGTGAAAGGTCCCGGCAACAGGAGAAGTCCCTTTGTGATTCCTACCTGCATATTAGGCCATTCCAGACCCATCGAGAGCTCATTCGTATTTCCCCCGGTAAAAATAAACGCAGCCACTGTAAGGAGCGCTACGAGCGCGTAAACGATAACCCAGGAGCCGGAGTCTGTCAAAACATTCCGGATCATACCGAATTTCAGCAGAAGGAAGATGAAGGTGATGCAGACCACATAAACTATGATAGTGCCGCCTGTCTGTCCTATCGGCGTGTCGGTGTAGATCTCCCGGATCCCGTTCATATTGATCCACAGCTGGAAGATGCTCATAAACCCGATTATGAACTGCGTGATTTTCAGCCGCATTATCCTCCGGAGCGCATCCAGTTTACAGGCAAGCACTCCAAAAAGGCAGCAGGCAACGGAATTTCCCAAAGACCATATCAGTGATGGTACAATCCCATAGGTATTTGTCATCGTGATAGAATTCATCAGAGAGCCGACGCCAGCCCAGGAGGCTGCAACACTCATGGCATAGTATAGTGTCGGATTCTTCTGAAATCGCTGTTTCAATTTTGTAAGCATATTTCCTCCTTTTTCTGAGGCTGCAACACTCATAAAAGGAGCTATCACGCTATCCCGTTACCTTTTTTCACCTTCCTTTCCGGGCGTTTTTACGCATAAAGGAAGGACCCCCTGACAGGAGGCCCTTTCGTCACTACGAATTTTACCAAATACAGCATAACATTTTCCGAATCTGATGTAAATGTAATCATTTTGTAGTGGGTGGTTTCAATGTGTTGTCAGCCCGTCCACGCCGAAAACAAGGGCGGCCATGTTCTCAAGGGCGATTGATCGGTCAGAATATACGCTTTCTTTCGAAATCCCATACTTATCTGCCACTTCTTTCGCTCCGAGCTTCACATCGGACAGGTAGAGGTCGTTCAGCACATCAAACCGTCTCTGCTCGATCGGATCCGCGTCTTCCCTTGAAGTGTAGACCTGATACAGGTCGATCATCTTTTCGATGTGATCCACAATGATCTTCGTCCTGGCGGCGCTCTTCTTAATAGAATCGATCTGCAGCGTACCGTCCTTCCCCTGCATCATATCCTCAAAAATGTCATAGGGCGATTCGATCTGCTCCAGGGAATATACCGCTTCCTCAGAATTGATCTTCAGCATACGGTAGTTCTGAAGAAGCATTTTGATATTGTGGAGCCTCCGGTCGTGTCTCTCCTTCCGGTCTTCCTTCTGCAGCTTCAGAAAATACTTCACCGCTGATTCTGCCGCAATCTTTTCGGCTCGTTCTTCGAAGCCGTTCAGCTTCTCTTCCAACGCCGCTATCCGAGCCACAAGTGCCGCCGTGTTATCCGTTTTACCCATCATCCCTCCATAAATTCACTTAGTTCCATCTGGCCGGGAATCTGCAAATCCTCGACCTTCTCTGCCTTCATGTTCTTTCGTTTGATCTCTGTTACCAGCTTGTCAAGGCAAACCGGCCCGATCCCGATCTTGATACTTTCCGGATCTTTTAATCGCCTCCCACAAAGTCTGCAATACTTCATACACCCTTGTACTCCCATTTATCACAAGAATCGTCACCGGCGGTCGTTTCGCTATGCTTTGGAGACTGCGAGTTCGTACACTTTCCTCCGGACCAATACTGGCATAAACTGCAGATCCAATGAAGCTGGTCTTTCTCCGCTTCGACGATCTCACCTTTTTTGATCACCACCGCCGGTCGGACACCGAGCTTTTGCGCATCCCCTTCTATGCCGTGAATGGAGTTATCAGAACCGCCAACCTTGATGTTATGCATATAGGCCGCTCCGATATAGGATTCCTCACAGCTTTCAGCGGTCACGAGCCACCACCACTCCTTTGTCTCTGGAACGACTTCGCGATACTCGGTCAGCTCCACCTCGGTCAGAGGAGCTGCTTTCGTGATGATTGTTCCGTAGGCCGTGTCTTCATTCGTGGCCATCAGGTTCACCGTCCGTTCAAGATATTCCCCGGTCAAGAGCGCAATGTAGTTGTCCTTGATATAATTAAACACATCAGATTCCGCATAATTCTTGGTATCTCCCTCTGTGAACGGTATCAGCTTCACGCTGTCCTTCCGGATGGCAAAAGCGCCGCCGTGTGCTTCTCCGAGATATCCCCATTCCTGGGAGTTGTAAAAAAAGACTCCACCCTGTTTTACATCTTCAACCTTTGCATTCATATCACTTCCTCACAATCACCCAGACTTTTTCTTTTCCCTCGGTTCCTTCGATATACAGCCGGTCCACATCCGGATCCTTCCGCTTGATGGTTCCTTTTGTGATCATCAGCTTATCCGGTGACACCTTCCTGTCTCTGGCCACGGCCAGAAGTGCCTCTTTCTTCGTCATGGTCGCTGGGATCGTGTAATATGATTTAGTGTCCTGCTCTCCCTTGAATATCTCTATCATTTCATTTCTCCTTTCATTCTTTTGCGAAACCGCTTCATTTTTGCTGCCATCAGATCGGCATCCGGCTCGATCCCGACATCCATCAGGCAGAGTTCAACGTCCGTCGCTTCCTCCAGAAGCTTTTGTTCCATCTCTTCTTCTGTCTTCGGCGTTGGGTTTTCCCCTCGCAGGATCCTTGCCATTTTGAGAGCAGCATGAGCAAGTTCTGAACACTCCTCTGCCAGCATCTCATAAGCGGCCGGCTTCCCGATCAGGTCAACCATTCTCTCCATCTTGGCCCTCCTTTCCTCTTCCTTCCATATTTCTGCGCACGTCGCGCCGATCATCATGATCCCGAAGATGATTATGAAAAGAAAAATACTTCTGATTACTTCCATGTTGGTAAATTCTCCAATCCTTTCACCAGACTGTTCACTATCCCCACATTCGCCTTGACGAGCTCCAGGGTGTCGATCGCCTGGATCCCCGCCTCAATAGCCTTCATATTTCCTCTGATCGGCACGTCAAGCTCACATTTCTCACACTGCCGACTACAGTTTTTCTGCCGAAGGATGCAGGCTTTCTCTTTTTTCAAGATCTCCACT
>JAEEGL010691048.1_pt1 | contig 17468 bp, 15 predicted proteins | sample 9134231 | NCBI WGS metagenome assembly JAEEGL01 (sample SAMN16246548, study PRJNA631951) | gut metagenome | biome: gut microbiome; feature: rumen; material: fiber-attached | host: Bos | place: Iran: Karaj | collected 2018-10 | reverse complement strand
TTAAATCAATCAAAAAGGAATTTAGTAGAGTTGCTTTAAAGGATGCATTAGTATCTAATATTGTTAAAGAGGCTGGGATACCTAGGGGAAGTTTTTATCAATATTTTGAAGATATTGAAGATGCATATTACTATTTGATTGATGAGTATTCTAAGAATATCAAGAGGTTCTTACTCGAGGATTTATTTAAAAATAAAGGAGATATCGGACTATCTTATAGGCATTTATATATATACATATTAGATATGATTGATAATAAAGATAATAAGAAATATTTTGAGAAGATATTCTTAAATATGAGTTACGAAGTACAAAGTATGTTTACTCCAAACTTTAATGATGGACTTAATATGATTATTAATCATGTAGATATATCTAAATTAAATATAGCGTCTAAGTTTGGACTTGGTTATGTATTAGATATTATAGAGTCTACTATGATGAATAATATTATTAAAAGTTATAAGAGAAATTTAACTAGGGAAAAGAATATAGAAATATTTGAGAAAGAATTAGCACTTATTTGTGTAGGAGTATTAAAAAAGTAATTATTTACTTTTTTTGTTTTTGTGGTAATATATTACTCAGTTTGGAGGCATTTTATGTTTGGGTTTTCAAGTTTAAGATGTTGCGATTGTGTATGGATACGTAAAGACAATAAAAACAAGTATGGGGAAATGTATTGTCCTCAAATAAGAGATTATACCGATCCAGATAGTCATACTTGTAGAGATTTTGAAAAAAATTTTTATGTCATGACTGCATATTGTGATATAAAAGGTTTAGATTATGACTGTGAAGAACGATCTTGTCTTTTAAATTTTAGTATGGGATATATGATGAATAATAAAGAAGGACAAGAGTTTTTAACTGAATATGAAGGTATTGGACCAGTTATTGCGGCTAGACTTCGTAATGATGCATATAGAATGGATGTAATAAGTGAATTAGAAGAAACTTATATACGTCCAGCTATTGAGATGGTTCATAGTGGTGAAAATGATACTGCACAAAAAACATATATTGAAATGATAGAGAGTTTAAAAAGAAGATATGGTTATGCACCAATTATTAGAGATAGAGAAAAAGAAAAAAGACTTTAAATTTTAAAGTCTTTTGTATTTTCATCATACATATCTTTTCCATCAAAATAAGTTTTTTCTTTATACCTAAGTATTAAAGCAATTATTTTTGATGGAAACTTAGTTACTAGATTATTATATAATGTTACACTTTGATTATAGTATTTTTCAGTTGCTTTAATTTTAGTATCTATACTTGTATTTTCATACCATAAATCATTTATAGTGCTACTTTTTTGAATCTTAGTATTATCTGATTTTAGAGTATAAATTTGTGATTCTATATCTTTTAGTTTCCTTTCAAATTCAAATGATGACAATTCCTCATCTTTGATTTTTTCTACATTCTTAAAGTCTTTATTATTTTTATCTATTAGTTTAATTTCTGAGATTACTTTTGTGATTATATCATATTTTATTCTTAGCAATTCATCTATTTCGCTTTCAGCCGAGTTAATTTTTAATATTTCTGTCTTTATTTTGTTATATATAAATGCATAACCAATAAGTATTAATGAGATTATTATTATAACTAAAAGAATAATTTTAAATATGTCCATATTATCACCTTCTAATAAATTATATCAAAATATATTTTTTCTTACAACAATATGTTATAATTTATATGGTGATAATATGGAAGTTAAAATTGGTATATCTGCAAGACATGTGCATTTATGTAAAGAAGATTTTGAAAAATTATTTGGTGAAGGTGCTACTCTTACTAAGTATGCAGATTTAACTCAACCTGGACAGTTTGCGGCGAATGAAAAGGTTAATTTGGTTACTGAGTATGGTAGATTTGATGGAGTGAGAATAGTTGGACCTTTAAGAAGTTATACTCAAGTTGAGATAAGTAAGACAGATTCCCATAAGTTAAAATTAAATCCTCCAGTTAGATCTTCTGGGGATTTAGAAGGCGCTGAAGATATATATATTGAGTATAATGATAAAAAGATTTTAGCAACTAGTAGTTGTATAATTGCGAATAGGCATGTACATATTAAGAATTCTGATTTAGATAAATATGGATTTAAAAATAATCAAGTAGTTAAGTTAAAAGTTAGTGGAATTAAAGGTGGAATATTAGATAATGTAGTAATTAAAGCTACTGAAGAAGCTGCTTTTGAAGTTCACTTGGATTTAGATGATGCAAATGCTAATTTAATTAATAGTGGTGATATTGGAGAAATAATAATAGATTAAACTATTAATTTCTTTTTTTAAGGAGGTTTTATGTTTAAAATAGGTAATGTTTCTATAAAGAATAATGTAGTATTAGCACCTATGGCAGGTATTTGTAATAGTGCATTTAGAAGAATAGTAAAAGAGATGGGTGCTGGTCTTATTTATGCTGAGATGGTAAGTGATAAAGCAATTGTATATGATAATAATAAGACTATGGATATGCTTTATATGACCGATTATGAAAGACCTATAAGTCAGCAAATATTTGGAAGTGATGTTAATTCTTTTGTAGAGGCTGCTAAAATAATATATGAAAGAATGAAACCAGATATTATAGATATAAATATGGGGTGTCCTGTACCTAAGGTTGCTGTAAGTGCTCAAGCAGGGGCTGCTTTACTTAAAAATCCAGATAAAATATATGAAATAGTTAGTAAAGTTGTTGAATGTGTTCCTGTCCCTGTAACTGTTAAGATTAGAAGTGGTTGGGATTACAATAGTATTAATGCGGTAGAGGTTGCTAAGATGTGTGAAAAAGCAGGTGCTAGTGCTATATGTGTACATGGTAGAACTAGAAGTCAAAGGTATGAAGGTAATGCAGATTGGAATATAATAAAGTTAGTAAAAGAAAGTGTGAGTATTCCTGTTATTGGTAATGGGGATATTAAAAGTGTATATGATGCTAAAAGAATGATTGATGAAACAGGCTGTGATGCTGTTATGATAGGTAGGGCAGCACTAGGTAATCCTTGGTTAATAAAGGATATTATTAATTATTTAGATAATGGTAGTTTACCTACTAACGTATCTAAGGATGAAAAGATAGATATGTGTATAAAACATATGAATTATTTACTTGAATTTAAAAGTGAAAAACCTGCTATACTTGAAATGAGGAGTCATATCGCGTGGTATTTAAAAGGCATAGAGGGCTCAAATGAAGTTAAAAAGAAAATATTTATTTGTACTACTAAGAAAGAGGTAATAGAAATATTGGAAGAATTTAGGAAAAAATAATTTACTTTGTTTACAACCCTTATAAATTGGTATAAAATATTAACTAAGGAGTGATTTTATGCGTGAATTAACTGAACAAGAAATAGTAAGAAGAGAAAAAGCAGATAAATTACGTGAGATGGGTATAGATCCATTTGGTTCTAGATTTGATGTTACTTCTAATTCTAAAGTAATAAAAGAATTATATGGTGAAATGTCTAATGAAGAGTTAGAAGAAAAAGATATAGATGTAGTTGTTGCTGGAAGAATAATGACTAAAAGAGGTAAGGGTAAAGCTGGATTTATGCATATTCAGGATAAATATGGACAAATTCAAATTTATGTTAAATTAGATAACGTTGGTGAAAAACAATATCAATTATTTGATTCTGCTGATATTGGGGATATAGTTGGTATCAAGGGTAAAGTATTCAGAACTCATATGGGTGAATTAAGTGTAAAAGCATTAGAATATGTTCACTTAGTTAAAGCGTTAAGACCGCTTCCTGAGAAGTATCACGGTCTTACTGATGTCGAAGAGAGATTTAGAAGAAGATACGTAGATTTAATAATGAATGAAGATGCAAGAAGAATTGCATTTACTAGACCTAAAATTATTAGAAGTATTCAAGAGTACTTGGATAGTAATGGATATGTTGAGGTTGAAACTCCAATATTAGGTACTATATTAGGTGGAGCAGCTGCAAAACCATTTATTACTCATCATAATACTTTAGATTTAGATATGTATTTGAGAATTGCTACTGAATTATCACTAAAAAGATTATTAGTTGGTGGTATGGATGGAGTATATGAGATAGGTAGATTATTTAGAAACGAAGGAATGGATAGAAAACATAATCCTGAATTTACTACTGTAGAATTGTATAAAGCATATAGTGATTTAGATGGTATGAAAAAGGTATGTGAGGATATATTTAGGAAATGTGTATATGATGCATTGGGTACATATGTAATTACATGGAAAGGTAATGAGATAGACTTTAGTAAACCATTTAAAAGTGCTAATATGGTTGATTTAATTAAAGAAAAGACTGGTATTGATTTTTATAAAAAGATGACATTAGAAGAAGCTAAGAAATTAGCTAAAGAACATGATGTTGTAGTAGAAGATCATTTTGAAGTTGGACATATAATTAATGCTTTCTTTGAAACGTTTGTTGAAGAAACATTGATAGAACCAACTTTTGTATGTGAGTATCCAATAGAAGTTAGTCCTTTAGCAAAGAAATGTAAGGATGAAAGATTTACAGAGAGGTTTGAAGTATTCATATGTGGATCTGAATATGGTAATGCATTTACTGAATTAAATGATCCGATAGATCAAAAAGAAAGATTTGAAAATCAATTAAAAGAAAAGAATCTCGGTAATGAGGAAGCTAACGATATGGATGAAGATTTCATTGAAGCGTTAGAATATGGAATGCCACCAGCTGGTGGACTTGGTATTGGTATTGACAGACTTGTAATGATGATAACAGGTTCTGAAAATATACGTGAGGTAATATTATTCCCTCATATGAAAAATAGGTAAAGGAGAGGTTTATGAAAAACAGAGGTTTATTAAAAACACTTGGTATTATGTTACTTGTAACATTTATACTAACATGGGTTATACCATCTTCAATAATAGGTGAAGGTATAACTATAGGTTCAATAGCACCAACAGGATTTGCAGATATTTTTACTTCATTAGAAGTAATAACAACATACTTTATAATACCAACAATATTTATATTATTTGTTGGGATGTTCTATGGTGTAGCAAATGCATCTGGAGCATTTAAGGCAGCAGTAAATAAATTAACATCAGCATTTAAGAATAAAAAGAATTTATTTGTTATATTAACAGTGTTATTCTATTCTTTAATGGCTGCTTTATGTGGAATTTATTTACAAATGTTTATGTTCTTGCCATTATCAATTGCAGTATTATTTGGTTTAAAATATAACAAAACTCAAAGTATACTTGCAACAGTAGGAGCTAGTATAATTGGTTTAACTGCTAGAATATTTAATTCAAATTTATTACTTACAGTAGGAGCTGAATCTGATAAATATATATGGATTAAAGTAGGACTATTAGTAGTATTATTAATAACTACAATCTTATATATTATAAAAGTTCCTGTAAAGAAAGATAAAGCTGATTCTAGTGAGGATAAATTAATGTTTATTCCAAGTGCTAGAAGTGTAAAAAAGAAGAAAGAAGTTAGTGGAACTGCATTCCTTATAATAGTTGCTTTAATATTTGTAGTATTTGTACTTGGATTTACTCCATGGAAGACAACTATATTTAGTAAGGCATATGATGCTATTAAGGGTGTGAAAGTATTAAATTTTGCTATATTCTCATCTATATTAGGTACATTTGAAACATTTGGTAGTTGGACAATTAGTTCAGCATATGTAACTGTAGCACTATCTATACTAGTACTTTCATTAATTTATAGATTATCATTCAGTGAAATGGTAGATGAATCATATAATGGTGCTAAAAAAGTTATGAGTATTGCTATTATTGCAGCACTTATTAATATGGTAGTAATTTATGCATTAAATTCAGGATTTGTTGGTACTGTAGTTAACTTTATAGCTAAAGGTGGAAATATTGCACTAGTAACTTTATCATCATTTATTAGTGTTCCATTTATGGTAGACTTTAGTTATGCTATGAACTATTTATTATCTATATTCTATTATGCTGGTGGTTCTGAAAGTGCATTACCTTTATATGGAAATATATTACAATTTACATATGGATTTACTATGTTAGCATTACCTTCAAGTGTATTATTAATGGTAGGATTAGGATATGTAGAAGAATCATATACTAAATGGTTAAAGTATATATGGAAATTCTTACTTGCAGTATTTATTGCAGTGTTAATAGCAATTTCAGTAGCAACTTTAATATAAAATAGACAGTTATGTCTATTTTTTTATTGTATTAAAATCTAAACCATTATATAATTATAATAGGTGATAGTATGATGAAGAATAAGGGTTTTACATTGTTAGAATTAATAGTTAGTTTTGTATTAATAACAGTACTTTCATTAGCACTTTTTAGAACTGTATTAGGTATACAAAAGATACAAAAACAAACTATATATCAGAATCAATTTAAGTCTTTAAGTATTGTATTAAATAATGAAATACAAAATGACTTTTATAAAGATAAAATAACAAGCGTTACTGCATGTGGTACAAATTGTTATGATATATTATATCAAGGTAAAGGGACAGTAAGAATCAGTATAGATAGAGATAATGATACTATAAGATATGGAGATATAAAAGAAAAATTACCTGAAGGATATATCTTATATGATGATTTAGATATTGAACAATTTACAACTTCAGAAAGTGGTTATAATTCTTATTTTGTACTTACAATACCAATTAAGAGTAGTTTAGAATCAAATCTAAATGATTTAAAATATATATATTTATATGATAGTACAGGGGCATACCATTTTAATGCCCCTATAAATGGTATATATACAGTAAGAAGGCAACTAGGGCAGTCAAGCGCACCAACAGGATGGGAGAGAATGGATAGTGCGGTAGGCTTAGTAGCAAATGCTACAAAAAATGGAACTTCTGCTAGAAATGATTTTGATAACATTTATCCTTGGAGTGAAATAATAAGTTATAATTTTAATACCTCTACTAATTCAATAACAGCATATTATGGAGATTCAAATTTTAAATTTGATGGGAGTAATGGGGAAGTATTAACAAAGATACCAAAATTTTATTATAGGAGATATCAACAGGATGGATATGAATATATATCTATAAGTGGAAAACATCATCCGGGTTATAGTGTATCACAAGAATTTTCGGTAGGAAGATATAATTCTAGTTATGATGGAACAAAATTACACTCAGTGAGTGGAGCGTTCCCAGAAGTAAAAAGGACTATAACATCATTCAGAACATTATCACAAGCAGTAGGTACTAATTTTGGGCAAATGGATTACCATTATTTCTTGCTACAGATGTTATATTTAGTGGAATATGCAGATTATGATTCACAAAGTAAATTGGGTAGCGGGCTCACAAACCTTAGGGCTGATGCAAATGATAAAGCATTAATAGCAGAATCAAGTACAAATAGAATAGTAATAAATACAACAGGTGCTAGTCTTTTTGTAGTAGGTCAAGATATAAGTATTGGAAATGGAAGTGTTGCAAGCAATAGAAGGATAACTGCTATTGCAGATTATAGTAATGGAAGTATTACAGGTAAATCTATAACATTTGATGGAGCAGCTGTTAATATAGCGGTTGGAGACATAATCGCTTCCATAGTACAAAGAAGTGGGAAGTGTGATTCTCTAGGAATGAAAAGTGGTTTTCCAGTGGATGGTGTATGGGGAAAAAGTTGCGTAATATATCGCGGTATAGAAAATATATTTGGAAATGCATGGCAGTATGTAGATGGGATTAATGTACAAGCAAGGCGGGCATATATAAATTATAATCCAAATACATATGCTTCAGATGTATTTACAGGCGACTATGTTGCATTAGGATATACGAATGCAACCAGTAGCGGTTATGTAGGTGATATGGGATGTGATGCAAACAATCCAATAATAGCTTTGCCAATAAACGTGAATGGAGGAACAGCTAGGGGGGTAGCAGATGATTATTCTGGAAATAGTGGAAACACTATAGTTACTAGCGGAGGAGATCTTGCTGGCAACCAACGAGGTGGTTTGTTTGCTTGGAATATATTCTATGGATCTGGTGCCACTAATTTTTGGAGTAGTTCACGACTTCTCAGATATTAAAATAGTGATTATTCACTATTTTTTTATGAATATATATTTAAATTTAAGCACATAATTATGGTGAGGGATAAATATATGTTTTCAAAATTTGATGAAGAATCTAAAAAAGTTTTAACGTGTTCTAAAAAAGAGATGCAGGAATTGAAACATGAGTATATTGGTACTGAGCATGTAATGCTTTCTATTTTGAGGTTTGATAATAGTGTTAGTAAACTATTATATAAGTATGGTGTTAATTATAAAGAGTATAAGAAAAAATTAATAGATGTTGTAGGTATAGGTAATGCTTATAACTCTTTATTTTTATATACACCTTTATTAAAGAGAGTATTAGAAAATTGTATTGATGACTCTAGAAAAAATAATTATAGTATCGCTTTAGATGATATATTTTGTTCTATTATTGAGGAAGGTGACGGAGTTGGATTACGAATTCTCTTTGGTATGAATGTAGATATAGATAGTATATATGCTGATTTAAGTAAGAATAAGAAGAAGATTATAAATAAGAAAAGTGTATTAAATGAATTAGGTGTAGATTTAAATATAAAAGCTAAGAATAATCTTATTGATCCAGTTGTTGGAAGGGATTCTGAGATAGATAGATTGATTGAGATACTCTGTAGAAGAACTAAGAATAATCCAATATTAATAGGGGATGCAGGTGTAGGTAAAACTGCGATTGTAGAAGGTTTAGCAAGTAGAATAGTAAATGGAAATGTACCTGATGTATTAAAAAGTAAAAGAATAATATCTTTAGATATGGCTTCTTCAGTAGCGGGTACTAAGTATCGTGGTGAATTTGAAGATAGAATGAAGAATATATTATCTGAACTTGAGAACGATAGTGACATAATTCTTTTTATAGATGAGATTCATACAATAATGGGTGCAGGTGGAGCAGAAGGCGCAATAGATGCTTCTAACATATTTAAACCTGCGTTAGCGCGTGGTAATATGAGGTGTATTGGTGCCACTACTACAGATGAATATAGAAGGTATATAGAAAGTGATAGTGCTTTAGATAGGAGATTTCAAAAATTAGAAATTAAAGAACCTAATAAAGATATAGTAAAAGATATATTAATGAGACTAAAACCAGTATATGAGAAACATCATAATGTAATTTTAAGTGAGAAAGTAATTGATAAAATAATAATGTTTTCTAATAGATATATAAAAGATAGAAATGAACCTGATAAGTCTATAGATATACTAGATGAGGTTTGTTCTCGCGCATCTCTAAGGAAAAGTAGTATAGAAGAAAAATTAAGAAAACTTAAAATTAAATTAAAAGATATTATTTCTAAGAAAAATAATTTTATTGTAAATAATAAATTTGAATTAGCTTATAAATTAAAAATTGAAGAGGATAAAACAATTACTTTAATTAACGAGTTAGAGGAAAACAGTAATGATAAACCTAGAAAAGTAATAGAAAAAGATATAAAGGAAGTTATTAAAAGTAAGATAAATATACCTATATTAGAATTAGATGATACTGAATTAGATAATATTAAGAGAAGTGTTTATAGTAAGTTTGTAGGTAATAAGGTTGTAGTTGATAAAGTACTTAAAGTTATAAAAAGAAGTAATGTTTATGAACATAGTGCTTTTTCTATATTATTATGTGGGAAAAAGGGTATTGGCAAAACTTTACTTTCTTCTTTAATATCAAGGGAATTAGTGGGTAATAATGTAATAAAATTAGATATGAATGAATTTATAGATGCAAGTAGTATAAGTAAAATTATTGGTTACGTAGGATATAATAAATCTATATTAGATGAGATTAGAAGTAAACCTAATTCTATACTTATATTAGATGAGATAGAGAATTGTAATAGGAATATACTTAATTTATTTATGCAGGGAAGAATAGATGGCTATATAATGGATATATATGGAAGAAAAGTCCCATTTAGTAATGTATCTATTTTTATGACTGCTGATATAGATATTAATAATAGTTGTATGGGATTTAATTCTAATATTAGTTTAAATAATAAATTGAAGAATATGTTTGATACTAAATTACTTAGTTATACAAATGTATTTGTATTAGATAGTTTAACTGAAGATGAGATTGAGTTAATTATAAGAAATAAGATATCAGATTTATCTAGTGAATATGGTGTTAAGATAATAGTAAGTGATAAGGCTATAAAAGAAATTATTGATTTAAATGAATATGGATTAAGTAAATTAGAAGAAATTATAAAAGATAATATTTTAGATAATGAAGTTATAAATATAGATAGTTTAAATATAACAACTACTTAAAAAGTAGTTGTTTATATTTTTCTTTTGTTTTATAATAAATATGAATTTGGAGTGATACTATGAGTAATAAGGAATTAGCAGATTTAATATTTCCTAATATAACTAAAACTATAGAGGATTATAATATAATGTATCCAGAAAGGAATTTAAAAGAAGGAGCAATAGTAACAAGATATGCACCTAGTCCAACTGGATTTATACATATTGGTGCTTTGCTTGCATCATTTACTGAAAAGACTTTTGCAAAACAAACTGATGGAGTGTTTTTCTTAAGGATTGAGGATACTGATACTAAAAGAACTGTAGATAATGGAATTATGGAAATTATTAATGGATTAAAAGAATTCGAGGTTACTTTTGATGAAGGCCCTATTAGTGAAACTGAAAGTAAAGGAAGTTATGGGCCATATATTCAAAGCGAGAGAAAAGATATATATCAAGCATTTGTTAAACATTTAATTTGTGAGGGTAAAGCTTATCCATGTTTTTGTACTCATGAAGAAATAGAAGCAATGAGAAAAGAACAAGAGAATGATAAGCAAAGAATTGGTTATTATGGTAGTTATGCTAAATGTAGAGATTTGAGTAATGATGAGTGTGCAAGAAGAATAAAAGCTGGAGAACCATATATAATTAGGTTTAGATCTAATGGTGATTATAATAAAAAAATAGTATGTCATGATTTAGTCAAAGGAGATATATTATTTCCTGAAAATGACTTGGATATAGTTATTAATAAAGCAGATGGACTTCCTACATATCATTTTGCTCATTTAGTAGATGATTATTTAATGCGTACTACTCATGTAATAAGAAGTGATGAATGGGTATCTAGTCTACCTCTTCATTATCAATTATTTGATGCATTTGGATTTAAAAGACCCAAGTATGCTCATATCGCACCACTTGCTAAAGTAGATCCTGAAACTGGTGGAGTAAGAAAGTTAAGTAAGAGAAAAGATCCTGAATGCGCTATGAGTTACTATCATAAATTAGGCATACCTTATGAAGCAGTGAGGCTTTATCTCGCTACTATAACTAGTAGTGGATTTGAAGAATGGTATTTGCATAATCCAGATGGTAAGATAGAAGATTATAAATTTGAATTTAAAAAGATAAGTAAAAGTCCAACATTATTTGATTTAGATAAATTAAATAATATTTCAAGGAATTATATAAGTAGATTAACTGCGGATGATTTGTATGACAGGGTGTCAGTATATTTAAAACAATATGATAATGAGTTCTATGAATTATTTACTAGAGATAAGAATTATTCTACTAGTATATTAAATATAGAAAGAGTACAAAAAAAACCAAGGAAAGATTTAGGATGTTATGGTGATGTTAAAAAAGAAACTTGGTATATGTATGATGAATTATTCACTGATTTAAAATATGATTGGCAAAGTATAAATGATATAGATGAAATTAGAAACATTTTAAATTTATATATATCTAAATATTATGATGAATCTGATGATAAAGAAACATGGTTTAATAAATTGAAAGAGTTATGTGATGAATTAGGATATGCATCTGATATGAAAGAATATAAGTTAAATCCTGATAATTATAAGGGTAGCGTAGCTGATGTTAGTATGGTAGTTAGAGTAGCGTTAACTACACGTTCTATGACTCCTGATTTATATGAAATAATGAAGATATTAGGTGAGAATAGAATTAAAGAAAGGATAGAAAGGATATAGAGTATGAAAAGAAATGAAGTAACTGAATTTGTATTAGGCGTTATATTTTTAGCAGTAGGTTTATTTATGCTTAGTAAAAGAGTAATAGTATCTAGTGGTTGGAGTATATTTTCTATTGGTAATTTTGATTTGACTACTGGCACTATAGTAATACCACTTATGATAGGGATAATATTGCATTTTGTATATCCAAAATCATTCATTCCAAAGTTAATAATATGGTTAAGTTGTATATTTATAGTAGTAGCTATAATAATGAGTGTTAAATTAAGATTTGTACCTACATCATTATTTGATTATTTACTAATAGTAATATTAATAGCAGCAGGTTCTGGATTAATATTAAAGACTCAAACTAAAAAACAAAGTTAAACTTTGTTTTTTTATTATGATGAAGCAATAAATAGTAGACAAAAATTATATATATGATATAATAATGCATTGAAAAGAGGAGATTGTTATGAGTTATCAATTAAAAGGCGGAATTGCATATCATATTCATGATGAAAATCCTGGATATGCAAAAAAAGAATTAATGAATGAGTTATGTCGTGCAGCAGCATGTCAAATTAGATTTGCAAATGAATATAAATTAGCAAATAGGGTAAACGGTACTGAAAAGGCTAATGAATGTTTTGCTAAAGCAATAGGTTTATATGAAAGAGCTTCACAGTTAGGTAATGTTGGTGTAAGAACTAAATTAGGCGATATGTATCGCGACGGAGTTGGAGTAGAAAGAGATATAAGAAAGGCATTTTCTTGGTATAGAAAAGGTAGAAATATGGAAGCAATACGTAGACTTGCTTTAGAAGAAGGGCTTTATGCAGGCAATTTGCCTCTTCATTTTACTGATGAAGAACTAGATACGATGCAAGCAAGTTTAAATGCTAGAGTTAAAGAAAAAAAACTAATTAATTAATTAGTTTTTTTATATTTAAATAGTGTAAATTTTTAAAAAATGTGTTATTCTACTATTTAGAGTATAGGAGTAAGTATGAAAGCTTTTTTAAAATTTATACAGTTTATATTTTATTTTTCTTTTATTGCAGTTATTGTATTTTTTTGCGTGCGTCATTTTAGTTATTATAAAGTTACTTTTGTAATTGATGATACTGCAAGCAATAAATTAGTAAAAAAGGGTGAAGTATTAACAGATTTAGAAACTCCTGAAAAAGAAGGCTATACTTTCTTATATTGGATGGATGACAGTACTATAATTGATGATGAATATGCAGTTAAAGATGATGTAGTATTGCTTGCTGTATTTGAAAAAGATTCGGAAACAGAGTCTTATTATGTAACATTTGATACTGATGGTGGTAGTGTCATTGAAGGCCAATCAATTGATAAAGACACTCTCTTAGTTAAACCTAATACGCCAATAAAAGAAGGTTATATATTTAAGGAATGGCAATTAGATGGGAAAACATATAATTTTGATAAACCTATCGATAGTAATATTGAACTAAAGGCTATTTATACAAAAGAGAGCGCTAAAACATATACAGTTACATTTAATACAAATGGTGGTAGCAAAATTGATAGTGAAATTGTAAATGCAAATGGTAAAGTTACAAAACCAAATAATCCTGATAGGGAAGGCTATATATTTAGAAGATGGCAATTAAATGGTCAAACATATGATTTTAATAGTAAGGTAACAAGTGATATTGTCTTAGATGCAATATATGGTGTAGATAATAGAGTAGTATATACAGTAAGCTTTGATAGTAAGGGCGGTAGTAATGTTAAAAAACAAACGGTGAGAAGTGGAAATAAGGCAACTATGCCAAAATCACCAACAAAGAGTGGATATAAATTTTCAAACTGGGTATATAATGGTAAGATATTTGATTTTAATACAAAGATTACTAGTAATATGGTTTTAACAGCAGCGTATGTAAAAAATGAGAGTAAACAAAGTAGTACTAAAATAATACGTGAATATACTAGTAATACATTAAAGTATAAAGTAGAAGATAAAGGCACTTATGCGATTACTTATGTATGGGTAAAAGATGCATATAATCAATTTAAAACTGGTGTTAAAGAACCATTCCCACAACTTGGGGTATCAAATTCAATTATGAATTCTGTTTCCAAAACTAAAAATTATACAAATAAAGAAATGATAGGTATTAATGGTAGTGGAATAGTTAGTGATGTTTTTTATCCAAAAGTTGCGAAGGCTATACCGGGATGGAAAAATTCAAGTATATCTCCTGCTGTGCTTGTAGATGGTAAAGTTAAAAGGAACTTTACAAATATGTCTATTATAGGTACAGGTTCATACACTTATGGTTTAACGAAGAATGGATACCTTAATTATTATGATATTGGACGTTCTAATAATATAAATGCTAATGTATCTGAATATAATAAAATGATTAAAGATGGCGTTAAATATACGTTTGCATTTAGCCCGGTATTAATACATAATGGGGTTATAAATAATAATTTAAAGCACGATAATAATATAAGACAGGCATTAGGCCAAATAGATAAGAATAATTTTATAATAATTACAACAACTACTAAGAATAGAAGTAAGGGGTTAAGCCCTGCTAATCTTGCTGCTATGATGAAAGAATTAAAGTGTGTAGAAGCATATAACTTAGATGGTGGTGGAAGTACAAGTTTAATATATAAGGCTAAAGGTTCAACTACTTCTAAATCAATTGTTTATACTAGTAGAGCAGTAGCTGATATAGTATATTTTGTTGAATAATTGCACTGTTAATTAAAAAGATATATAATATTTTTAGGTGATTTATATGTATGGAATAGTAAATAAACTAATACAATTAAATAAAAGTATAAGTACTATGGAATCTTGTACTGGTGGGTGCATTGCGAATGCTATTACTAATATACCAGGTTCTAGTGATATATTTAAGTTTGGTGCGGTTACTTATTCTAATGAATATAAAATTAAATTGGGTGTATCTGAAGAATTAATATCTAGGTATTCTGTTTATAGTAAAGAGGTATCTGATTCTATGAGTAAAACTATAAGTAATTATACTAATTCGGATTATGGTATTGGTATTACTGGTAAATTAAATAGGGTAGATAAGAATAATGAATTTGGTAGTGATAATGTTGTTTATATAAGTATTTATGATAGAGTAAATGATAGGTTTTATAATTCTATTGTAACTGTTTTATATGATGATCGATGTAAGAATAAAGAAATGGTTTTAGATAGTGTTATAAAATTATTGGAGGAGGTCATATGAGAATATATAATACATTAACTAAAAGTGTAGAAGAATTTGTTCCTAATAATAAAGATGAAGTTAAGATGTATACATGTGGTCCAACTGTATATCATTTTGCTCATATTGGGAATTTACGTACATATATATTTGAAGATATATTAGAAAAAACTTTAAATTATCTTGGTTATAAGGTAAATAGAGTTATGAATATTACTGATGTTGGACATTTATCTAGTGATGCAGATACCGGTGAAGATAAAATGTTATTAGGTGCTAAAAGAGAGCATAAGACAGTATATGAGATTGCGGATTTTTATACTAAGGCATTTTTTAGTGATACAGAGAAATTAAATATAAAAAGACCTGATACTGTATCTAAAGCATCAGATAATATTGATGAATATATTAAAATAATTAATAAATTATTAGAAGAAGGTTATGCTTATAAGTCTTCTGGTAATGTTTATTTTGATATTAGTAAGGCTAAGGATTATTATAGATTATCTGGTAAGAATGAAGAAGAACTTATAATTGGAGCTAGAGATGATGTGAGTCATGATAAGGAAAAGAGAAATCCATTTGATTTTGCATTGTGGTTTACTAAGTCTAAGTTTGAAAATCAAGAAATGAAATGGGATAGCCCATTTGGTACTGGTTATCCTGGATGGCATATTGAGTGTTCTGGAATATCTTTAAAGTATCTAGGTGAATATTTAGATATACATTGTGGTGGAGTAGATAATATATTTCCACATCATACTAATGAGATTGCACAAAGTGAGGCTTATGTTGGACATAAATGGTGTAATTATTGGGTACATGGAGAACACTTAAATGATAAAAGTGGTAAGATGAGCAAGAGTAAGGGAGAGTTTTTAACTGTATCTTTACTTGAAGATAAGGGTTACAATCCATTAAGTTATAGATTTATGTGCTTACAATCTCATTATAGAAATCAATTGGTATTTAGTTATGATTCTTTAGATACTGCAGAAAGTGCATATAACAAACTTAAAAGTAAGATTAAATCTTTAGTTAAAACAGATAGCAAGTTAGACAATGAAAAGATTGAATATTATAATGATATTTTTAAATCTGCACTTGGTGATGATTTAAATACTTCTAATGCATTAACTTGTTTATTTGATGTATTAAAAGATGATGGTATTAATGATGATACTAAATTATATTTAGTTAGTGAGTTTGATAAGGTATTATCTTTAAGTTTATTAGAAGAAAAGAAAGTAGATAATGAATTATTAAATAAGATAAATGAATTAATTGAGAAAAGAAATATAGCTAAAAGTAATAAGGATTATGAACTTGCTGATAAAATAAGAAATGAATTATTAGATATGAATGTAGTTATAAAAGATACTAGAGAAGGAACTATATTTGAGGTGATATAATGGATTTATTATTAATAATAGTACCACTTGTATTAATTGGGTTATCACAGTGGTATATAAATAGTTCATATGCTAAATATAAAGTATATGATGTGGATAGTAAGGTTACTGGTGCTAAAGCTGCTAGAATGATTTTGGATGCTAATGGATTAAGTAATGTTAAAATTGTTAAAATAGAGGGAACTCTTACTGATAATTTTAATCCAACTACTAATATAGTAAGTTTATCTGGAGATATTTATGATGATTCTAGTGTTGCGTCTGTATCGGTTGCTGCTCATGAATGTGGCCATGTTATTCAACATAAGACAAAGTATCCTCCAATTGTAATTAGAAGTATTTTAGTTCCTATAGTTAATTTAACTTCTAAAGCAGGATATTTAATTATGGTTGTAGGTATTATGGCATCAATACTTAATGTTGCTATGTTAGGTTTAATTCTTATGTGTGGTAGTTTATTATTTCAATTAATCACGTTACCAACTGAATTTGATGCATCAAGAAGAGGTAGAGAAGAATTATTAAAACTAAATATAGTTACAAAGAAGGAATTGCCTAAAGTAAAAAAGATGCTTAATTCTGCAGCTATGACGTATTTAGCATCTTTCTTCGCAAGTTTTGCTCAAATGCTTAGATTATTCTTAAGTATAAGTAGAAGAAACGATTAATTATAATATTTTATCTATGATACCGTAAGTGAGTGCTTCATCACTAGTCATGAAGTAATCTCTTTCGGTATCTTTTTCTATTTCTT
>JAEEGL013961141.1_pt1 | contig 17469 bp, 14 predicted proteins | sample 9134231 | NCBI WGS metagenome assembly JAEEGL01 (sample SAMN16246548, study PRJNA631951) | gut metagenome | biome: gut microbiome; feature: rumen; material: fiber-attached | host: Bos | place: Iran: Karaj | collected 2018-10 | reverse complement strand
TCATCGGCATGCGCTTCGGCAGCCTGTTTGATGCCACGCAGACCATGGTCATCAACCTCGGCAACGGCACCAGCCAGGTGCAGGTCGTGTCCTGGTACGACAACGAGAACAGCTACACCACCCAGATGGTCCGCACGATCAAGTATTTCGCGGAACTCAACTAAAGGGAAGGGAAAAGGGAGAGGCTCGCCTCTCCCTTTCTTTGTAAGATGATCCGATCGACTTTATGCTATATCGAGCGGGACGGCAAGTACCTCCTGATGCACCGCACGAAAAAGAAAAAAGACGTCAATCAGGGAAAATGGATCGGCGTCGGCGGCAAGCTGGAAGAAGGGGAAACGCCGGACGGGTGCCTTTTGCGCGAGGTGCGGGAGGAGACCGGTCTCACTCTGACCGATTACCGTTTCCGCGGCAGGATCTTTTTCTTCTGCGAGGGGGCGCCGGACGAGGTGATGTATCTCTATCACGCGACGGCGTTTACGGGAGAGCTTGTTTCCGACTGTGTCGAGGGCGAGCTTGCCTGGATCGGGAAGGAGGAGGTGCTCGCGCTCCCGATGTGGGAGGGCGACCGGCTTTTTTATCCGCTGATCGACGGGGAGAGCGAGCCCTTTACGATGACGCTCCGCTACCGGGGCGATACGCTGACCGAGAGCTGTTTCGGCGAGCCGTAAAAGAAAAACGGGCCGATTTTTCCGGTTCGGCTTCGAGAAAAACTTCGTTGTGAAAGGAGAATAAAATGAAAAAAACGTTAGCTGTTATTCTCTTGTTGTCCGTTATGATGCTGGCAGTAAGCTGTATGAATCAGAATCATACCGCGGCGGATCCGATTGCACCGGAGCAGGTCACAAGCAGTTTTTCACCCGTTGCGGGTAAAAAGTACATAGCGTATATTTACATATACTACGTATCGGAAGACGGTTTTGCCGGCGGCGGAAATTTCAATGACGGAGTTTACGTATCATACGCCGGAGCAAACAACGTGTTTAAGGTTTTTGACACTGCGGTAATCATTTTTGATGGAGCGGATTACAAAGTTGAGGATCGAACGCTTCACGGCAGCGATACGGATTTCGGTGACTTTTCGATGAAACAAACGATAGCAAAGGTGATTTCAGCGCGTAAATCGGATAGTAAAGCGGGCGAGCCGGTATATGAAAAACCGATCATCTATCTTTACCCGGAAAAAGATACCGTGTGCACCGTGAAGCTTGATGTGAGCGGCGGGATAACCTGCTCCTATCCGGAATATAAAGAAAACGGCTGGGAAAGCTTTATCGCAAAGCCGGACGGTACGCTGATTTTCCCGGACGGCAGCGAGTATTACGCGCTTTACTGGGAGGGGGAAGGCACGGGCGAGTTGGATTTGGCGGCCGGCTTCTGCGTAAAAGGTTCCGAAACGGCAGCGTTTTTATCCGATATTCTGCCGAAACTCGGATTGAACGCGAAAGAAGCAAATGAATTCATCATCTATTGGCTTCCGAGAATGCAGGATAACGCTTATAACCTCATATCTTTCCAGACGACCGCTTACACGGACAACGCAAAGCTGACAATCACCCCTGAACCGGATACGATGATACGCGTGTTCATGGCATACAAGCCGCTTGAAACCCCCGTTAAAATAGCGCCGCAGACGATAGAAACTCCGCAGAGAAACGGTTTCACCGTCATAGAGTGGGGTGGAGCGGCGATAAAATAAGCGATCGTAAAATAAAAACAGAAGACTGTTATTTTGCCGCATACCGGATCAGGTTCGCAAGCTGACTAAAGCGACAAAACGCCAAAACCCTCTGCCGTTTTCCATACGGCAGAGGGTTTTTCTTCTATGGTTTAAGGGTTTTTCAAAGAATGAAGATCTGTTTTTCCGAGTCGAACGGTTTTCCCGTACTGTTTTTTGATTACGCAAAATAGTCGATCTTCATCGCCCGCTTGACGTCTGAGAGGGTGGCGGCGGCCGCTTCGCGCGCTTTTTCGCTCCCCTTTTTCAGGATCGCCATCACGGCGCCGGGATCCTTTGCCAGCTCTTCGCGCTTTGCGCGGATCGGCGCTAAGACCTCCTGCATCACGTTGTTCAGGAACTTTTTGACCTTGACGTCGCCGAGACCGCCGCGTTCGTAATGCGCCTTCAGCTCGGCAAGCGAGGCGTATTCGGGGAGATAACGCTCAAAGTGCGCGGGAGCGGAGAACGCGTCGAGATAGAGGAAAACGGGGTTGTCTTTGGTATTGCCGGGATCGGAGACCCGAATGTGGTTGGGGTCGGTATACATCTCCATGATCTTTTGCCGGATCTCGTCGGCGGAGTCGGCGAGATAGATACAGTTGCCGAGGGATTTGCTCATCTTCGCCTTTCCGTCGGTGCCGGGGAGACGCAGGCACGCCTTGTTCTGCGCCAGCAGCGCCTTCGGTTCGACCAGCGTCTCGCCGTAAAGGGCGTTGAAGCTGCGCACGATCTCCCGCGCCTGCTCCAGCATCGGGAGCTGATCCTCCCCGACGGGGACGGTATCGGCGCGGAAGGCGGTGATGTCCGCCGTCTGGCTGACGGGATAGGTGAGAAAGCCCATCGGGATATTCCCCTCGAAGTTCCGCAATTTCAGCTCCGTTTTGACGGTGGGATTGCGCTCCAGGCGGGAAAGCGTGACGAGATTCATATAGTAGAACGTGAGCTCGGTCAGTTCGGGGATCTGCGACTGGATCAGGATCGTCGCTTTGTCGGGGTCGATCCCGCAGGCGAGGTAATCCAGTGCCACTTCGAGGATGTTGGCGCGCACCTTGTCCGGATTGTCAAAGTTGTCGGTCAACGCCTGCGCGTCCGCGATCATGATATTGATCTCGTCGTAGGCGCCGCTCTCCTGCAGCTCCACACGGCTGCGCAGGGAGCCGACGTAGTGTCCGATATGCAGGCGGCCGGTCGGTCTGTCGCCCGTGAGAATGATTTTTTTCATAGCAGTTCCTCCGCTGTGGTTTGAGCGTATTGTAGCACACCGGGGCAAAAAAGTCAACTTCCCGCCGGCAGCTTTCAGTCGGTGTAAGAGGAGTAAACGCGAAAATGCCGGGGGATGACGGTTTGGGTCGAGGAACTTACATACATGGCCAGGATCTGTTCCCACGTCAGGGAGGGGTCGTCGGCGAGGACGTAATGATCGTAGTGCGCGTACCGCGCGGAGGGGGGCATATCGCCGGCCAGATGGAGGAGATAGCGGTAGGATTCTCCGTCGCCCGCTTTTTCCGCCGTGCTGAGCCGCGTTGTTACCGTAAAGCTCTCGCCGTCGAACGTGAGCCGGTAAAAGTACAGCTGCGGATAACGGCTTTTTTCGGCCTCGTAGAGCTCCGCGCTCACACTCTTTTTGTCCAGCGTGCGGAAAGAGGCGCAGACGACGGAGGCAGGTTCCTTCTTTTCGGTCTTCGCGTAAAAAGCGTCCCAGAGCTTTTTGCCGGACGTGCAGCGCGCGTCTTCGACGACCACGACGTCCTCTTTTTTGGCGGCTTCCAGCGCCTTCTCGGCCGGCAGGACGGCGTCGGCCGCGGGCAGGCCGCCGGCCGGCTCTTTGGCGCATGAGAGAAGGGAGAGCGCGAGCAGGAAAACGGACAGCAAAACGATCGTTTTTTTCATTGGTTCACCTTTTTCATCCGATTGGCGGACCGGATCCCCGATCCTTCGCAAAGAAAGTCGCAGACTATTTCCGCAGTCTATACGATCACGATAGTCCATAACTGTCAGGGGGAAACGGGAAAAAGTCTCAATCGGCGGCGGATCCTTAAAAACCGATCCTTGCCCTGGGCTTCGTCAGCTTTTCGCTGAACTCCTCTTCGGCGCTCGCGGCGAGGAAGTCCTCGCGCGTCAGCTCCGGGACGTCGCTTCCCGCCAGCGAGGCGCGCAGCGCCCCCTTCGACCAGGTGCGCTCGTAGAGGTTGCGCACGAACCTCGCGTTGGCAAATTCCTTGGAGGCGACGTATTCGTCCGAAAGGTCGGAAAAGAACCTGTGCGCCGCCTCTTCCAGCTGCTCGGAGTAGGAAAAGTGCTTTTTGACCATCAGCATGAAGATCTCAAAAAGCTGCTCCTTGGAGTAATTGGGGAACCGGATCGCGTACGGCATCCGGCTCCGGAGACCCGCGTTGCCGCGCATCAGCGTTTCCATATCGTCGGTATAGCCCGCCATGATGACGAGCATATCGTCCCGGTGATTTTCCATTTCGGAGATCAGGGTCGTGAGGGCTTCTTTGCCGTAATCGTTATAGGAATAGTCGTTTTCGTAGAGCGCGTAGGCTTCGTCGATGAACAGCACAGAGCCGTAGGCGTCCCGGCAGATGGAGGCGGTGCGGACCGCGGTCTGGCCCACATATTCCGCGCAGAGGGAGCGCGCGCTGTATTCAAGGAACGCGCCCTTCCGCAGGATCCCCTCCTCGCGGAAGATCTGCCCGACGATCCGCGCCACCGTTGTTTTCCCGGTGCCGGGATGACCGAGGAAGCGCATATGGATACACGGGCGTTCGAGTTTTTCGTTTTTCATCGAGACCTTGACCTGGGAGACGATCTCCCGCACCCGCGCGGCGATCTTTTCCATGCCGATCAGGCCGGCAAGCTCATCGTACCCGCTTTTTTTCTGCTGAGGCCCGGCAAAGTCTCCGGGCAGGTCGTCGCTTCCGATGCGCTTTTTGTCCACTTCCTCGCCGCGCGCCAGAGCGGCCGCGTCGTGAGCGGCTTTTTTCAGCACCATCTCGTCGGCGATCTTTTCCACGGTCTTGAAGCCGTAGAAGCGGCCGTCGGTTTTCTCTTTGTTGATTTTGGAGAAAAAGATGTCGAGCACGGATCTGTCCGGGGTAACGCCGCGGGAGCGCAGCTTGTCCCACATCCGCTCCGCAAGGACGCTTTCGTGCAGCGGGGGGATCCGGACAACGCGCAGGAGGGAGACGTCGTCAAAGAGAGAGGCAACGCGGTCCAACGCCTTTTTCTCGAGGAACGGCACCCGGAACATGAACGCGACCTTATCCTGGAAGCGGTAGAGCCGCATGAGAAAGCTCCGCAGCTCGTCGGTGTTTTCGTCCTCCAGATACCAACTGACGTCGATCCCGACGATGTTGCAGTCGTCAAGATAGTCACCGCAAAATTTTTCGATCATATCGTCTGCGCTGATCGTGCCGCCTTCGGTTTTGTCCGCCATCCGGAACTCGGCGTACCGGATCTTTTCCTCGGTCTTCTCGCCGTAGAGTCCCATCCTCCGCAAAAAGTCGCCAAACGAGCTGAGCAAAGTAGTAAAGCCGTTTCCGGCGTCGATCGCAAACAGATAGTTCTGCATCATCAGCGCGCCGAGGGAGCCGTTTTCGGTTAAGAGCGGGAAGGCGTCGTAGAGTTCGGCGACCAGCTTCAGATAGTCGTCGGCCCCGTAATAGGCGCCGAATATTTCCCGGATCAGGCGGCCGTTTTCGCCGTCGGAAAGGGGGACCGTGATCATACGGATCCGGTCGGAGGTGCCGGGGGAAACGCGGTTCCACGCCTGTGTGATCACCTTGGCGCACTCCTCGCGGGAATCGGCTTTCAGCTTGATCACACAGAAGGTAAAACGCGTGACAAGCGCCTCGGCTTCATACTGCGAGGGGATCACTTCCGCTGTTTTTTCAAAGAAGTTTCCCAGCTCCCCGATCCGCTCGAGCGCGCAGCTGAAATCAAGCGATACTCTTGAAATGAAGTCTGTCATAAGCTTCCTCGTTTTCGTTTGTTATCGTTTTGAGCCGCGCGGGGATCAGAAGCCGTGGCCTCCGCCGTGGCCACCGCCGCCGCTCCGGCCGCCGCCGCCACCGCCGCCGGAGGAGGAGCTGTTGCTGTATCGGTAGGTCCGTGTCAGCGTTGCCGACACGTTTGACAGATTGACCGTTTTTTCGCTGTTCTTGTCAAGCTGATATACCTTACGGGGAGATTTGATCGCCGTTGCGGAGATCGCTGCGACAAACATGCAGAACAGGGCGGCGCAAAGGGCGATCAGAGCGTTGCTCGCGTGCTTCATCGGCTGGGGGATCCTGATGCCCGCCATGACCTGATAGACCTGAGAAAAGGTCTCCCGCGCGCACCGGGCGTAATCGCCGACGGAGGCGTACCGGTATACGTTGTCCGTGATGCTGTCGCATTTCGCTTTGCTGAGCGCCGTGTTGGAGTCGGAGGTGTAGAGATAGAGATAGCGGTTGTCCATATCGATCAGGAAGAGGATCCCTTCGCCGTCCCGGTACAGCTGATAGAAGGCGCTTTCCGCGTAGAGATAGGCGGTGAGCCCCTCCGCGTCGTCTGTCGAGACAAAGGCGACGGGATAGAACGCCGTGACCGGCGTCATCGTCCCGCGCAGCGCCGCTTCCTCTTCGTCGGAAAGCAGATCCGCGCCGTCGAGGAGCGTGACCGCGGAAGCGTCGGTCCCCGCGGTTTCCGCGTTGATCCGTTCGTTTTTCTTTGCGCGGTAAAGATCGAGCGCGAAGGGGGCGAGCAGAACGAGGACCGCGATCAGCGCGGCGACGGTGAGGGCCCGGCTACTCAGTTTACGCATTTCCGTCTCCTCCTCTCTTCATCGTAAAGATCGGAACGTCGCGGGAGGCGAGAAGCCGCTGTTCCTTGAGCAGGTCGAATACAGACCAGAGCGCCAGTACGATATTGAAGGCGGCGGCGCCGTAGAAGACGCTGTCGATCACGGTCCCGGAGAGGAGGACCGCGGCGACGACGGCGAGCCCGACAAGCGTTCTCCACCATCCTTTCAGGCGGACGGAGGCGGGGACGCGGAAAGACAACGGAGAAGTTTTTGCGGATCCTGTCGCGGCGCCGTCCGGACTTGCGGCGCGGGAAAGGTTCTCCGCGCCGATCTTGCCGAGATCGTCCAGATGGTTTTCGCGCACATACACGTCGCCCGTCAGTTTTCTCAGACTGCATCCGAACAGGAGGAGGATGATCTCGGAGACGATAAGAAAGGGCGTGGGCGGGATCGTGAGGAAAAGATTGAGGATCGACGCGAGTACCGCCGCGACGATCAGCGAGTATTTGAGGTATCGCCCTTTGTCGGCGGGGATCTCCGCGGCAACGTCGCCGTTTTGCCCGTTGATCGCGGCGTAGGAGATCCGGTCCCCCTTCCGGTAGGTGTGCAGCCAGACGGGGAAGAGGATCTTTTTCGAGCGGATCTCCACTTCGGGCGTTACCGTGCTCGCTTTGAAACTGATCCCGTCATGCTTGTAGGTCCTGCCGCGGATGTCGTTGACGACCAGCTGTTCCACGACGTCGGCGTAGACCGTTTCGCTGACGTTGCCGCCGTCGGCGTAAAAGCCGGCGAGGTAGGACGTCTCAAAGTCCTGGGCCTTTTCCGGATCAAAGGTGTCGACCGATTCGCTCATACAGTCGGGAAAAGCCTCCGCGGCGTCGAACCGCGTTCCGCTGTAGGAGGCGTCCAGATCGTATTCCATCTCATATTCCCGGACGATTGTGGAGTTTCCGCTCGTGGTGCGGTTCTCGCCTTTGCTTTTGCCGTGCCCGGAAGCGGACGCGTCGAAGACGTAGTAGGGAATATAGAGCCCGATCAGCTTTTCCGTTCCCCCGCCTTCCAGGAGCCAGCGGGGAGCAAAACCGGTGTCCTTCAGCTTTTTCCGGTATTTTTCCGACGCCTCTTCCTTTGTCACGGCAAAGGGGATGATGCCGTCCGGCTTGCTGTCCTCGACGATCCGCTTTGTAAAAGCGACGGGGGAGCCGCAGTAACTGCAGAAGGACGAGATGGTATCGTCGTAGCTGAGGACGGCGGCGCCGCACTGGGGGCAGACCAGCTCGTTTGTCGTATACAGGCGGTTTTTGTCGAGGTATTCCTGATACTCCTCCCGGCGGATCTCGCTGCCGCAGTACGCGCAGGACATGACCTTTTTTGCGATGTCATAGGTCATCTGCGCGCCGCAATGAGGGCATTCAAACGCTTTCATTCACAAGGTTCCTTTCTTAATATTGAGATGAACGGTCGGAGGTCTTTCCAAAACGAGGACGCCGGGATTGTCCGCCGGACGCTCTCCCCTCCGCGCCTGTCTCGCCTTTTTCCGCGGATAGAGCCGTCTTTTTTTCTGTGTTCAGTTTACCAAAACGACCCGTTCCTGTCAATAGATTCCTTGGAAAAGGAGGCGGGAGAATTCGTCTCTCTGCGCATCGGTCGGAGGTGTTTATCGACAAAAAAAGAAAGAAACGCCATTCGGGAAGAAAAGGCGTTTCTTTGATGGAAAGGGCTGACCCGATTGAAAAAACGAACTTTTATCCCGGCGGACAAAAGCCCGTTTTTTTCGTGTCTGTTCTCTCTTCACGGGAAAAAGTCGCGCGAGAAAACAAAGAGAAAAGTGAAAAACGAAAAGAGAAGAGTGAAGAGTAGAAAAAGAAAAAGCCGCACACGCGACTTTTTCTTTTTGGTGGAAACAGCGGGGCTCGAACCTGCGACCTCACGGATGTGAACCGTGCGCTCTAACCAACTGAGCTATGCTTCCGTACCGTGCCTTATTATAGCACGGCATTTCGGAAATGTCAATCAGTTTCCGCCTGTTTTTTTCAATTTACTTTCCGCTTTCAGGCGGGACTCGGTGTTGAGGATGCGTTTGCGGAGGCGGATGTTCTTCGGCGTGACCTCGATCAGCTCGTCGTCGGCGATGAACTCTATCGCCTGTTCGAGGCTGAGGATCTTCGGCGGTGTGAGGGTGAGCGCCTCGTCCGCGCCTTTGGAGCGGATGGCGGTCAGATGCTTTTCCTTGCAGACGTTGAGGGTGATGTCGCCCGCCTTCGGGTTTTCGCCGACGATCATCCCTTCGTACACCTCGGTCTGTACGCCGATGAAGAGCGCGCCGCGATCCTGCGCGTTGAAGAGGCCGTAGGAGGTCGTCACGCCCGCCTCAGACGCGACAAGGGAACCGGTGAATCTCGTCGTCACCTCGCCCTTGAAGGGCTGATAACTTTCAAAGATGGAATTGATGATGCCCTCGCCTCTCGTGTCGGTCATGAACTCGCTGCGATAGCCGAAGAGCGCACGGGAAGGAATCAGATAGATCAGGCGCATCCGGGAACCGTGCTGCTCCATATCCTGCAGCTCGCCCTTGCGGGAGCCGAGCTTTTCCATCACGGAGCCCATATATTCCTGCGGGCAGTCGATCGTGACCCGCTCCACCGGCTCGCAGCGGACGCCGTCGATCTCCTGAAAGAGGACGCGCGGCGTGCTGCAGGAGAGTTCGTATCCCTCGCGGCGCATCGTTTCGATCAGGATGGAGAGATGCATCTCGCCGCGCCCCGCCACCTTGAAGGAGTCGGTCGTATCGCCGTCTGAGATGCGGATGGAGACGTCCTTGAGCGTCTCGCGGTAGAGACGCTCGCGCAGATGGCGGCTGGTGACGAATTTTCCCTCCCGGCCGGCAAGGGGACTGTCGTTGACCGAGAAGGTCATCTCCATCGTCGGCTCGCTCACCTTTACGAACTCCAGCGGCTCGACGCAGGCGACGGAGGTGATGGTATCGCCGATGTTGATATCCTCGGCGCCGGAGAAGCAGATGATGTCGCCCATCCTCGCCTCCGTTACCGGGACGCGGGAGAGCCCGTCGATCTGCAAGAGGGAAACGATCCTTGTCTTTTTCGGTGTGAAGCCGGCGTGGAAGTTGGAGATCATCGCATCCTGGTTGACGCGGATCGTGCCGCGCTCGATCCGCCCGATGCCGATCCGCCCGACGTAGTCGTTGTAGTCGACGGAGGAAACGAGGAGCTGGAGTTCGCCGTTTTCGTCTCCCTCCGGCGCGGGGATGTAGTCGAGGATGGTATCAAAGAGCGGACGGAGGTCCGTTCCTTTTTCAAAGGGGGAAAGGGAAGCGGTCCCCTCCCGTCCGGAGCAGAAGATCATCGGAGAGTCGAGCTGTTCGTCTGTCGCGTTGAGATCGAGCAGGAGCTCCAGAACTTCCTCCTCGACCTCTTCGATGCGCGCGTCCGGCTTGTCGATCTTGTTGATGACGACGATCACGCGGTGCTTGAGAGCGAGTGCCCGTTCGAGGACGAACCGGGTCTGCGGCATCGGGCCTTCCGCCGCGTCCACGAGCAGAAGCACGCCGTTCACCATCTTCAGGACCCGTTCCACCTCACCGCCGAAGTCGGCGTGGCCGGGCGTGTCGACGATATTGATCTTGACGTCCTTGTAGTGGACGGCGGTGTTCTTTGCGAGGATGGTGATCCCGCGCTCGCGCTCGATCGCGTTGGAGTCCATCACGCGCTCTTCCGTCACCTGATTCTCACGGTAGATGCCGCCCTGCTTGAGCATTTCGTCGACCAGAGTCGTTTTGCCGTGGTCGACGTGAGCGATGATGGCAATATTTCTTAAATCATTTCTTTTCACTGCAGTACCCGCCTATCGGTAAAATTAACAGTTTTTTATGTTAGCATATTTTTCCCGTTTTTTCAAGACTTTTTTTGAAATTTGATGAAGATGGAAGATCCAAACGAAAATTAGACGTTCATAAAATATTATCGGAAAAAGGTATTGACAAGGACTTTTTGGGTGTGTTACAATAAAAAACACGGAAAAGTTAGACGTTTGTCACATTCTCTTTTCCCGGAGGGATCATGCAGATCAGGCTTCTGGAAAAACCGAATATCGTCTTTGAGGTCTATCGCTGGCTGACCGCTTTGCAGGAAGGACGGTCTTTTCGCGAGCTGAAGAAGCGCAGCGAGACGTCCGGCGAGGCGGAGGCGAGGATCCTTGACGGATGCTTTGACAGTGTGATCGCTTTTGAGGACCGCTTCCTTGCGCGGTTCCGGGCGGAGGAGGACGTGCTCCGGCACCTTTTCATGGTGCGGGAGGAGATCGGCGCTCCCCTGGTTTCCTATATGCTCCACGACGCGCTCTGCCGGGAAAAGCCTGCTTTCCCCGACGACGCGGAGAGCATCCGCACCCAGAGCAAGGCGACCTTTTTTGCCAATATGTATTCTCTCCTGCTCGACCGGTTCCCGATGCCGGAGTCGGACGCGGCGGTGGAGAGCTACGCCGAGTTCTTCAACTTTATCTCGCTCCTGCCCGTTTCCTCGGAGCTGAAGTGGGAGCTTTGCTCCTTCTACAACAGTTTTGAGCAGATGCGCGCCACCGTGGCGGATCTGATGCTGGAGGCGGGGGAGATCTACGTCGAAGAGTACGAAACGGTCAAGCATCACGTCGAGTGGTTTACCGCCAATTACAAAATGACGGGCGCGTCCGACCCCGTCCGTTTCCTCTCCGAGAATTATCCGGACCTTACCCTCAAAGAGCCTGACGTCCTCTACATCGTGCCGTCCGTCACCGCGGCGGCGTCCGCCGATTATCTGATGGGATACACGGGCAAGACCGTCTGCGACTTTTTCTACGCCGGCGTCCTCTCTCTCCCGCTCCGTCAGATCGCGGAAAAACCTTTTGACGAAAAGGAGTTATGCCGCGCGCTGCGCGTTCTCGGCGATCCCAGCAAGTTCGAGATCCTGCAGCAGACGGCGGGAAGACCGGTTTACGGTCTCCAGCTTTCCAAGGCGCTCGGGATCAGCACGGCGACCGTCTCCCATCACGTCTCTCAGCTCGCCGAGCAGGGGCTGATCCGGGAGCAGAGGGAAGCGAATCGGGTCTATTACCGCGCGAATACCGAGCAGCTCCTCCGTCTGGCGGATCAGCTTGACCGCATCTTCCGGGAAAAATAAAAAACGTCCTTTGCCGCGGCGGATTTTCCGCCGCGGTTTTTCCTTTCCGCAAAACGACAAGAAAAAAGAGCGGGGCGCCGTGATTTTCGTATAATATTATTGGCATAAATTGGTTGACTATTTTTACTTTTTATGCTACTATATCTTTGATTGCGGTTGTCGGAAGGCGGGAGGTTTTTTCCCGGTCCGGATCTCCGCAGCTTCATTGAACGGAGGTTTGCTTATGGGTGTTTTGGCATGGCTTTCCCCGGCTGCGCTTGCGGCGGAGACAGCCCCTTCCGACCTTGCCGTTGTCCTGCTCGGCATCGGCGTCGTTTTCTTCGGGCTTCTTTGTATCGTCGGCATCTGCGCGCTTTTCGGCTGCATCTTCCGCGCCTTCGCGGAGAAAAAGCCGGTCCCCGCTTCCGCGCCCGGTCCGGATCCGGCGGAACGCGGCGCCGTCCTTGCCGCGGTATGCGCGGTGATCGCGGAGGAACTCGGGACCGATGTGTCCGCGCTCCGCGTCCATTCTTTTCGTAAAATCGATCAATAAACAAAAGGGAGGCAGGGATTCGTCCCCTGGTAACACAATGAAAAAATACAGAGTCAAAGTCAACGGCGTCACCTATGAGATCGAACTGGAAGCGGTGGATGCCGCCGAAACGAAAGAGGCCTCCGCAAAAGAGGCCGCTCCCGCGCCCGCGGCTCCCGCGGCGCCCGCCGTATCCGGCAAAACGACCGTCAGCTCTCCGCTGCCGGGCGCCGTCCTTGAGGTGAAGACCGCGGTCGGCGCTTCGGTCAAAAAGGGCGATCTGCTCTTCGTGATCGAAGCGATGAAGATGGAAAACGAGATCCTCGCCCCCTGCGACGGGAAGATCGCGTCCGTTGCGGTCGCGAAAGGCGCGAACGTGGACTCCGGAGCTCTTCTCTGCGTGATCGAGTAAGGGCCGTCGCTATGGAAAGACTTGTGACTTTTCTGAAGGACACGGGGTTTTACCATCTGTTCGGCGAGTTTTCCGAGCATTGGGGCAATCTCGTGATGATCCTTCTCTCGCTCTTTCTCCTCTATCTCGGGATCAAAAAGAAGTTCGAGCCGCTGCTCCTCGTCGGCATCGCCTTCGGGATGCTGCTCACCAACCTGACCGCGATCGTCCCGGGGAGCGAAATGTATCACGCCTCGTTCTGGGTCGATTTTATGACGGAGGGATCCCCCTATTATCATGATTACGGCCGCATCCTTGCGGAGGGCGGACTTCTGGATATCCTCTATATCGGCGTCAAGACCTGTCTCTATCCCTGCCTGATCTTCATCGGGATCGGCGCGATGACCGACTTCGGGCCCCTCATCGCCAATCCGAAGTCCCTGCTCCTCGGCGCCGCGGCGCAGATCGGGATCTTTGCCACCTATATCGGCAGCGTCCTGCTCGGCTTCACCCAGCCGCAGGCGGGCGCGATCGGGATCATCGGCGGCGCGGACGGACCGACCGCGATCTACACGTCGACCAAGTTAGCGCCGGAGCTGCTCGGCGCGATCGCCGTGGCGGCGTATTCCTATATGGCGCTCGTCCCGGTCATCCAGCCCCCGATCATGAAGCTGCTCACGACCAAAAAGGAACGCCGGATCAAAATGACGGACCTGCGGCCCGTCTCGAAAACGGAAAAAATCGTATTCCCGATCGTAGTCACGATCTTCGTCTCTCTCCTCGTTCCTTCCGCCGCGCCTCTGATCGGCTGCCTGATGCTCGGCAACCTCTGGAAGGAGTCCGGCGTTTGCGAGCGGCTGCGCCTTACCGCGCAAAACGAACTGATGAACATCGTCACGATCCTGCTCGGCGTCTCGGTCGGCGCGACGGCGACGGCGGCTTCCTTCCTCACGCTGCAGACACTCGGGATCGTCGTGCTCGGCGTTTGCGCTTTTGCGCTCGGGACCGCCGGCGGCGTGCTCCTTGCCAAGTTCATGAATCTCTTTACAAAGAACAAGATCAATCCGCTGATCGGGTCCGCCGGCGTTTCCGCCGTTCCGATGGCGGCGCGCGTTTCCCAGTCCGTCGGGCAGAAGGAGGATCCGTCGAACTTCCTCCTGATGCACGCGATGGGACCGAATGTGGCGGGCGTGATCGGCTCCGCGATCGCGGCGGGCGTGCTGATCGCTCTGCTCGGGTAAGGAGGGAAGAGTATGCCGAACAACAAACTGAACATCACCGATACCATCCTGCGCGACGCGCACCAGTCCCAGGCGGCGACCCGGATGCGGCTGGAGGATATGCTCCCCGGCTGCGAGCTGCTCGACAAGATCGGTTACTGGTCGCTTGAGTGCTGGGGCGGCGCCACCTTCGACGCCTGTATGCGTTTCCTCGGGGAGGACCCGTGGGAGCGGCTGCGCGCGCTCCGCAAGGCTCTGCCGAATACCCGGCTCCAGATGCTGCTGCGCGGACAGAACATTCTCGGCTACCGTCATTATTCCGACGACGTCGTCGAGGCGTTCGTGAAAAAATCGATCGAGAACGGCATCGACGTGATCCGGATCTTCGACGCGCTCAACGATACCCGCAACATGGCGGCGGCGATGAAGTATACCAAAAAGTACGGCGGATTCTGCGAGGCGGCGCTCAGCTATACCGTCAGCCCCGTCCACAGCGAGGAGTATTTTGTCCGCCTCGCCGGCGAGCTGAAGGAGATGGGAGCGGACAGTATCTGCATCAAGGATATGGCAAACCTCCTGCTTCCTTACGACGCCTATTCTCTGGTCAGCAAACTCAAAAAAGAAGTTGATATCCCGATCCATCTGCATACGCACAACACCACCGGCACCGGAGATATGACGAACCTCAAGGCCTGCGAGGCGGGGGTCGACATCGTGGATACCGCGCTCTCACCGCTTGCCAACGGGACCTCCCAGCCCTCGACCGAGGCGCTCGTCGCAACTCTCAAGGGGACGGAGCGTGATACCGGGCTTGATCTTGTCGCTCTCAATCAGGCGGCGGCCTACTTCCGCACGGTCGCCGATAAACTGAAAAAGGAGGGGATTCTTGATCCGAAGGTCCTCAACGTCGACTCCAAGACCCTCCTCTATCAGGTCCCGGGCGGGATGCTTTCCAACCTCCTGTCCCAGCTCAAGCAGGCAAAGGCGGAGGAGCGCTACTACGACGTGCTCGCCGAGGTACCGCGCGTACGCGCCGATTTCGGTTATCCGCCGCTTGTCACTCCGACCAGCCAGATCGTCGGATCCCAGTCGGTCATGAACGTGCTGATGGGACGCTACAAGACCTTCACCAAAGAGTCGAAGGGGCTTCTGCGCGGCGAATACGGCAGACTCCCCGGAAAAGTCAGCGAAGAGATCCGCCGGATGGCGATCGGCGACGAGGAGGTCATCACCTGCCGTCCCGCCGACCGGCTCGAGCCGGAGCTCGACAAGCTCCGCGAAGAGGTCAAAGGGATCGCGCAGAGCGAGGAGGACGTTCTTTCCTACGCGCTCTTCCCGCAGGTCGCGCTGAAGTTTTTCGAAGAGCGGAAGAAAAAAGAGGAAAAAGCCGCCGCCCCGGAGGACTCCATCCGCGAGCTGACCGTGGAATATCTCGGAAACTGAATAAAAAAAGATCCGGCAGGCTGCCGGATCTTTTTTCTGCAAAAAGAGCGCGCCCGCGGGCGCGCTCTTTTCGCGTGGGATCAAAGACCCCGTTTGACGTAGCTGGTGTGCAGGATGTGGTGAGCTTTCTCGGAGCCGGGTTTGCCGAGATACTCGTTGTAGACCTGCTTGATCACGCTGTTTTCGTGGGACTTGCGGAGGTCCATCTTCTTGTCCGCCGTATAGAGAACGGCGGCGCGGACTTCGCGGAGGTTGATGTTGTTGCGGACGGAAGCGGGCTGGGTCGGCTGACCGCCGCCGTTGACGCATCCGCCGGGGCAGCACATGATCTCGACGAATTCGTACTGCTCTTTGCCGTCGCGGATCGCGTTGAGGAGCTGCTTTGCGTTCTTGGTCCCGCTGGCGACCGCAACGCGGATCTCCTTGTCGCCGAGCTTGTAGGTGGCGCGCTTGATGCCGGCGATGCCGCGGACGTCTTCAAAGTCCAGCTTCTCGAGCGGCTTGTTGAGGATGACCTCGGCCGCAGTGCGGAGCGCCGCCTCCATCACGCCGCCGGTCGCGCCGAAGATGACGCCGGCGCCGGAGCCGACGGAGAACGGATCGTCGAACTTTTCATCCGCAAGGGAGTTGAAGTCGATGCCGCAGCTCTCGATCAGACGGCCCACCTCGCGGGTCGTGATCGCGATATCCACGTCGGGAACGCCCGCCGCGTTCTGGTTGGGTCTGCCGATCTCAAACTTCTTGGCGGTGCAGGGGATCGCGGACACGAAAACGATGTCCTTGGGATCGAGGCCGTGCTTTTCGGCGTAGTAGGTCTTGTAGATCGCGCCGAACATTTGCTGGGGGGACTTGCAGGTGGAGAGGTTTTCGGTCATGTCGGGGAAGTAATGCTCGCAGTACTTGATCCATCCGGGCGAGCAGGAGGTCATCAGCGGCAGCTTGCCGCCGGTGGTGAGACGCTCGACAAGCTCGTTGGCCTCTTCCATGATGGTGAGGTCAGCCGTGAAGTTCATGTCGTAGACGCCGTCAAAGCCGACGCGCTTGAGCGCGGCGACCATCTTGCCCTCCACGTCGGTGCCGGGCGCGTTGCCGAAGCATTCGCCGAGCGTGGCGCGGATCGAGGGGGCGCAGCAGATCGCAACGTGCTTCTTCGGATCCGCGATCGCCTCAAGGACCTCGGCGGTGCTGTCCTTTTCGTGGAGAGCGCCGGTCGGGCAGGCTACAATGCACTGGCCGCAGCCCACACAGGAGGTATCGGCGAGGGACTTCTCAAAGAAGGTGCCGATCACGGAGTCGTAACCGCGGTTGTTCGCGCCGATCACGCCGATGTCCTGCATGTTTTTGCAGGCGCCGATGCAGCGGCGGCAGAGGATGCACTTGTTCGGATCGCGGACGAGATAAGCGGTGGAGTCCTCGACCGGGACGTTCTTCGGATGGCTGCCGAACGCGCTTTCATCCACCTTGTAGTCACGGCAGAGCTTCTGGAGCTCGCAGGTGGTGGAACGGATGCAGGAGAGGCACTTTTTGTCATGCGCGGAAAGAAGAAGCTCGAGGTTCATTTTCCGGAAGCTGTTGACCTTGGGCGTGTTGGTGCGGACTTCCATTCCCTCGCTCGCGGGATAGACGCAGGAGGTGACCATTCGGAAGGGACGGCCGTTTTCGGAAGCCTCGACAAGGCAGAGACGGCAGGCGCCGATCTCGTTGATGTCCTTCAGGTAGCAGAGGGTGGGGATATCGACGCCCGCGTATCTGGCAGCCTCAAGGACGGTGGAGCCGGCGGGTGCGGACACCTCAGCTCCGTTGATTTTAAGGGTGATCATGTCCATGTTCTGGTTCTCCTTCCTTACTCCTTAATGATGGCGCCGAACTTGCAGGTCTCGATGCAGGCGCCGCACTTGATGCACTTGTTCGGATCGATGTGGTGCGGCTGCTTGACGGTGCCGGAAATCGCGCCGACCGGGCACTTGCGCGCGCAGGCGGTGCATCCGCGGCACTTGTCCTCGAGGATCTTATACTGCATCAGGTTCTTGCAGACGTGAGCCGGGCACTTCTTGTCGCGGACGTGAGCGACGTACTCGTCGCGGAAGTACTGGAGCGTGGAAAGGACGGGGTTCGGAGCGGTCTGGCCGAGTCCGCAGAGGGAGGCGGACTTGACGTAGTTGCAGAGCGCTTCCAGTCTGTCAAGATCTTCCATCTCGCCGTTGCCGCTCGTGATCTTGTTGAGGAT
>JAEEGL015252176.1_pt1 | contig 17470 bp, 14 predicted proteins | sample 9134231 | NCBI WGS metagenome assembly JAEEGL01 (sample SAMN16246548, study PRJNA631951) | gut metagenome | biome: gut microbiome; feature: rumen; material: fiber-attached | host: Bos | place: Iran: Karaj | collected 2018-10 | reverse complement strand
TATCAGTAAATACTGCGTTTATTTCACTATTATCATTATTTTTAAATGAATCATATTGTTTGCCTTGATTATTATATCTAACATAAGGATAAACAGTTTCATTTTTTGCATTAGTTCCTGAATAAGGAGAAACAAACTTTGATGATGTAGTAGGTTGTTCTACCTTTTTTTCTTCTATTTGAGCTATAACGAATTTTTCTCTTCTACTCATTGTCTTCTCCTCCAATTAAATCATCTAATTCTTTTTCAATAATTTCATCATCTTTATGAACGAAAGCACCTTTACTATAAACATTAGATGTTTCTTCACCAATTATATCAATAACCATTAAAGCCATTTTATTTAAAATTGCTTGTAAAGAAACATCAAACATAACTTTCTTTACCCAATAAACAGGATTAATAAAGTTAAGTGCACTCATTACACCTTTAGCAATTCCTGTAACATGTGCTTTTTTAGCGGCTTTAACAATCTTAGCTTCTTCAACTTGTTTTTTCTTATCAAGTATATTTAGAATAGATGAAATACGTAAAGATTTCATCTTAGAAATAATCTTTTTATTAAATATTTTTTCAAGACGCTCCATTATATAATAATCAAGTTGCATAAGTTCAGATACACTTAACTCATAAATAGGATGTTTTGACTCTGGATAATATACTTTAGCTATATCCTCAATCATTTGAAAACAAGTATCTTTTAAAACCATCATTTTTTCATTAGTTCCAACAGATGTTGCTTCTTCTTTATATTGATTCTTAGCATTATCAATTTTATTTTGAATAACTTCATTATCTACTTTAATAACAACTTTTTTAGCTTTTTCTTCTTCTTTTTTAATTGATGTCAATAAAATAAGAAAGTAAGAAAGTAAGCATAACATAAATCCTAATACTATGCCAATAAGAAATGGTAAGATATCAGCGAAAGTTGCATTACTTATTTTATCCTTTATTATACCAAGAAATAATAAACAGTACATAAAATTCACCATTTTTTAAATAACTTTTATATTTTATTATATCATAAAAACAATAAAAAGTGTATAAGCAAACCCTAAAAACATTCAAAAATTAAAAATTGTAATTATAACGATTTTATGGTATTATATTAACGGTGATTTTATGAAAAAAGGATATTTAATAGCTGTTGATCTAGATGGCACTCTTGTTCAAAACTTTAATGACTATGATAAATTAAGTTTAGAAACATTAAAAAAAATAAGCAAAGACAACTACGTTGTTATAGCAACAGGTAGACCATTACGTTCAAGCCTATATTATTATAATTTACTAGAATTAGATACTCCAATTATAAACTATAATGGTGCTCTTGTTCACCATCCAAATGATAAATCATTTAAAACAAATATGATTAGTGTAAAAAAAGAATACATTATTAAAATATTAAATGATAATAAAGATATAATAGATAATTTATTTAGTGAAATTGGAGATAATATCTATTTATACAAAAAACAAGATGAACTTAACCCTTATCTTCATCTTGATGGTGGAAAACTACACATTGGAAACTTTGAAGAGACACTTGATAAAGATCCAAACGGTTGTATAACATTTTCTAAAAAAGGAACAGAAAAACAACTTGAAGATTATATAAATAGAGAGTTTAATGGAACTTTAAAGATAAGATTTTGGGATGATGTTAACTATACTGTGAGTGAAATTTATAATCCTTTAACAACAAAAGGTAATGGAATTAAACAAATCATGGATTTTTATAAAATTCCTAAAGAAAAAACTATAGCTATAGGTGATGGGCATAATGATATTGAATTATTCCAAGAAACAAATATAAAAGTAGCTATGGGAAATAGCCATCCAGAACTATTAAAATATGCAAATTATATAACAAAAGATATTAAAGAACATGGTGTTTACCATTTTCTAAATGATTTCTTTAAATAAAAAGATTCACTTCATATGAAGTGAATCTATTTTTTTTATTTATACAAATTCATTTTGTTTCTAACAGCTGATAGTTCATCTAATGAATAATTAATAACTTCATCTAAGAAGAAATCTTCAATACAACATTTTACTTCAATAACATCACTATCATAATAGTAACCAGTAGCAGCATCTCTAATAACAACTTTTAGATAAATCTTAAAACTCTTATTATTAATACTAAAGTTTACAGTAACCTTATTGGTTGTAATATTAGTTATAGTAGTATTATCATATTTATTGATATTTGAATAAGTCTTATTATCTGTTGAATAAGCAACAAACTTTTCAAGATTTAAACCATCAATATCAAAATTATCAAACTTAATTTCAACTGTATTATTAGGATATAATGTATAAGATGATTTAGGACTTTCATTATTAAACATAATTCCTAAGTCACTAGTAATACCTATTGGTGTATATAATACATCATCAGTTTTAGAAAATGCCTTTTCAAAACGATAACATACTCTAAAATATAAACTCTCAGTAGAATCAACATCAACTGTAAAATAATAATTTAATACTGTATTACTAAAATCAAAATCAGGTTGAACTTTATAATCGTTCCACATTATTCCATCTGTTGAATATTGTAAATAATAATTACCAGTTCTATTTAATAATGTATTAAATACCATTGTAACTTTATTAACATTATTACTTACTTCTTGTTTAACAATACCAAAGTTTGTAATTTTTTCAATAGTAACTTTATCTTCTTCTTGAATATCTATAGTATTAATATATGAAGCCTCACTCAACTTTAAACTATAAGATTGAGATTTAACAGCATAATAATAAGTCTTATTTGGATCAGATGTTTTATCAAGATAATAATTTAAACTAGATCCAGTGCAATCACTTGTAATAGCAATTACTTTATCTAAAGAAGGATCACCTTCAAAAGGAACTTCACTTCTATAAATAACATAGAATTTAGCATTATCATCATTATTAAATAATAATTTATTGTTATTACCTAAACGAGTAACCATTAAATTTGAAGGTTTATCAACATTTAAAGGAGACATTGTTGTAATCTCAGGTAATACAGCAGGTGTATTCCATAACTTATTTAAACCACCATTACTATTGATCTTATTCATTACTCTATCGATATAATTATAACAATATAAACTAACACCATCAACACCTTTAAGTGTATTAGCAACCATTATTTGATAATAAGCTTCTAAATCACTTGTGTTCCAACTATACGCACTTGCTGAATATTTTTGATAAATGCCCATTCCAGCATAACATTTAACATTTTTATAACTACAAACTTCTCCCCACCATTTCATTAAGTCAACATAAGGACATAATGGATGTTCAATAGCCCAATAAGCTTGAGGAAGAATATAATCAATCCATTCCATATTAATCCAATATAGAGTATCACTATAAAGATAAGCATCATAATGTATAAATGATGTTCTAGTTAAAGATCCTGTACTAGAAACCATACCAGTAGCCTCATCATAATATACTTTACCATCTCCACCTCTATATACTCCAGATGGACTTATACCTAATTGTACTCTTTTTTTATTAAATTGGTTATATAATCTCATACGATTTGATAATGCTTGAATAAATAAATTTACTTGTTCACGTCTAAAATCACCAAGTGTTAAACCTTCTGTATTATATTTATTTCTTGTTGCAGTATCATCAACACCAGAATCATAGAAATAATCATCGAAATGGATAGCATCAACATCATAATTTTGAATAACTTCCATACAAACATTTACTAGCCAATCTCTAATCTCAGGAATACCAGGATTTAAAATAACACTATTTGCACCTTGTAATAAATTATCAGGGTCTGATGCCATATTGTTACTATCAAATTGTCTTGATAAATTAACTAAATCAGTATTACCACTACTTTTACAAACTCTATAAGGATTCATCCAAGCATGGAATTCAATTCCTCTTTTATGACATTCATCAATTAACCAAGGTAAAAAGTCCCAATCAGGATTAGTACTATAATAAATACTATACTTAGCATATTGTGAAGGATAGAATGCATCATTCATAATTCTAATATGGAAAATTAATACATTCAAATTATAACTTTGCATCTTATCAAGAATACGAGTTAACTCAGTTTGATATTGTTGTTTAGAAGAATATCTACTAACATCACCAACTAAACCACTAACCCAACATGCTCTGAATTCACAATCAAGATCATATTCAGCATTAATTTCAACTTTCTCATTTGAATTTGCATAAGTTACATATTCGGCATTACTATCACTACTACCACCTACTTTAATATATTGTGTGTTTGTAGTAGCGCTTACATTAATAAACGATAATAAACCCATCATTATAAACATAATAAATAAAAATCTCTTTAAATATTTCATATAATCATCTCTCCGTTATTAATATTATACCATAATTGATGTTAATAATCTATAATTATTTTATATAAAAAATCCCAATCAAATGATTGGGATTATATCATATTCTATCTTTAATGTCATTATAATTATAACCAATACTTATTAAATAATTAATAATCTTTTGATTAGAATCTTTATTTTTATATTTATTCTTAAACTTTTGTATTTTTAAATCTAATACTTCTTTAGATCTATCATTAAACTTAATATTATTAATAGCATTATCAATTAAACAAATCGAAAAACCTCTATAAATAATTTTAGAATATAACTTCTTTTTAAAAACCAATAATGTATCAAAAGTAGTTATATCTAATTGTTTACTAATAAATTTATCTAAAACTTCTTTTTCTTTATCTAAAGAATATAAATCATAATAAGAATAAATCTTTCTTTTATTAAGATTTTTAATAAAACATTCTTTTCCTTTTAATGATAATATACATTCATTATAAATACTTTTAGCTAACTCTAAATCATTAATATAACCTAAAGTTAATAATTTATTAATAAATTCTTCTTTATAAATATTATTACCTAAAAATTCAATGATTTCGTTTTTAGATCTAAATTTAGATGAAATATATTTAATACAATCATTATAGCTATTATATTTATTAATATCATTAATAATTAAATTTATTTCATTATCATTTAATATCTTATTATTCGTTAAATTATACTTAACAATAATATCATCATTAATTATATATTCTTGGTTATTAATCTTTAATATAAAATCATTTTTATTTCTTAATAACAGTATTTGATTCTGATTCATATGTGAAACCTTCTCCTCTAACTTCGCTTGCACGCATACAGAAGAAGAAAGCTTTTGGATCAATCTTTTCAATTATATCTCTTAATTTATTGTATTCATAACTTGAAAGTAAACAACAAATCATCTTCTTATCAGTTTTAGAATACTCACCAATAACTTTAAATCCTGTAACACCACGAGCGAACTCATTTATTAGGACTTTAGTTATCTCCTCACAGTTATCAGATATTATATACACACTACGTTTATTAAATCCATCAAATATTGTTGTATCCATTACAACACCACAAACAATAACAAATATTATTTCATATAATAATACATCTAGTTTTTGATGCATAGCAAAGAAACCACCAATAATAATTAAACCATCAATTAAATATAATGAAACAGAAAATGACATATGGAAAAACTTATGCATAAGCTTTTGAGGAATTTCAGTTCCACCAGTAGAACCACCATTCTTAACAACAATACCTAAACCATATCCCATTATAACAGATGAAAACAATACAATAATAACAAGATCTAATCCTTTAATATCAATCTCAGGAAAATGATTTAATATAAATTCATAAATCTTACTAAACAAATAATCAAATAATGGATAAGTTAATGCTCCATAAATAGTATTAAAGAAAAACTTTTTACCAATAAGAAATAAACTTATAACAAGCAATATTGAGTTAATAATAAGGATAGCAACAGCAGTATTCATTCCAAATACTTCATGAATAATAACTCCTAAACCACTAGCTCCACCAATATCAAGAGCAATAGGTTCAACAAAAAATGCAAAACCAAATGCAACAAGCATTACACCTAGTGTCATATTTAAATAAGTTTTTATAAATTTCTTGTGTTTTTTAAAAAATTCTTTCATATTATTTACCTGCATTATACTTTAAATAAGAATTTAAAAATTCTTTTATATCTCCATCCATAACTGCTTGAATATTTGCTGTTTCACAACCAGTACGTAAATCTTTAACCATAGAATAAGGATGGAATACATAAGATCTTATTTGACTTCCAAATCCATTATTACTAGCTTCACCATTAATCTTTCTTAACTCTTCATCTTTCTTTTCTTGTTCAAGTTGGAAAAGTTTAGCTTTTAAAATTTCAAATGCTCTTTCTTTATTTTGAATTTGACTTCTTTCATTTTGACAAGTTACAACAATTCCAGTAGGAAAATGAGTAATTCTAATAGCACTATCAGTTTTATTAATATGTTGTCCACCAGCTCCACTTGATCTATAAGTATCAATTCTTATATCTTCATCTTTAATAACAACATCAATATTATCAGTAATAACTGGAGTTACAGTACATCCACAAAATGATGTGTGACGTCTAGCATTAGAATCAAAAGGACTAATACGAACTAAACGATGAACACCATGTTCACTCTTTAAATAGCCATACGCATTATCACCTTTAATAACAAAAGTAACACTCTTAATTCCAGCTTCATCACCATCTTGATAATCTAAAACTTCAAACTCATAGCCATTATTCTCAGAAAACATCTTATACATTCTAAATAGCATACTAGCCCAATCTTGACTTTCAGTTCCACCAGCACCAGGATGCAATTCAAAAATAGCATCACTATCATCATATGGACCTGATAATAATAACATTTCTTCAAGATTAGATAGATTAGTTTCAATATTTTTAATTAATTCTTTAACATCATTATCTATTTCTTCACTACTAACTTCATTATTCTTTTGCATATCATAATAAAGTTGCAATTCTTCTACACTAGTTGATATTAAATTAAATTCATTTACAATGTTCTTGTCTTTTTTATCTTGTTTTAATACTTTTTGAGCATTCTTCATATCGTCATAAAAATTAGATTGCATCATTATCTTTTCATTATTGATAATGTTTTGTTTTAACTCATCTAATTTTATTGCCTTTTCAAGACCACTCACACGTTCATTAAAATCATCAAGAACTTTTAAAACTTCATAATTTTCCATATAAATATCCCTTTTACTTATAATATTATACCATTTTTTTTACCATTTGTATATTAAAAAATATAGCGAGATTAAATCTCGCTATAATTAAAACTTTATAACAACTGGTGCTTTAGTAAAAGAATAAATTGTTGCAGTAGCACTAGTTAAATATAATACTTCTGTATTATCATCATCTGCTTTATACATACTTTTTAATTCAGGATTATTATCAAGCATACTAACTTTTGCTTCTAATCTATCATCTCTAACAACTTTAGCTTGAATTCTAATCCAATCACCTTGACAAAATCCTGATATTTCAACTTTATTATTATTAACCATTTGTTTAGAAACATTCTTTATCTTTCCAGTTTGAATATATAATTTATCTTCGAATATATTTAATGCACCAAATGGTCTAACTCTAGGTTGATCACCTTCAACTGTTGCTAAAAAGAATACTCCACATTTTTTTAAAAATTCATAAACTTCTTTCATTTTAACTCTCCTTTATTTACAATATTTCTTAAGTTCTTCTTTTTCTTCAATACTTACTCTAAAAGAATCATGTATTTTACTAATCGCTTTATTTTGTGTAAACTTATTTAAATTATTATTTTCTAAAAACTTTCTAGTTTCAAGAGGATATTTAATATATAAATCACACAAAAGCCATGCTTCAGCCATATTAACATAAAACTTATCACTCTTAATACTATTTAACATACTAAATATTTTAGATAAATTCTCTTCTAAAACAAAATGAGATAGAATCATTACAATACCCGTTCTTGAAATGAACTCTTCGTTACTACAAGATAAATCTAAAGCAATCTTAAAATATTTATCTTTATGTTTTCTAACTATCTTTATAGAATTACAGAAACTATCACACAATGCCCAATTATCTATTTTTTTAATATGATTCATAAAATATTTATAGAATAATTCTTCGTCTTTTATAAAAGATATAACAAGACCTTGAATCATTATTTCTTCATAATATTTATCATAACTAAAAGATAAAAAATCAAGAATATCTTTTTTTGATAACTCTTTACTGATATTTCTCATAATAGGTAGTCTAATACCAATGAGTTCATACTTCGAGTTTAATATCAATCCCTTATGAAACTCTTTATACTCTAAATCTTGAAAAGTATATAAATAATCGATATATTCTTTATAGCTCTTAGTATCCATACTTCACCTATATTTCAAAATTCACATTATATTTCTTATCTATTAAAATATAATTATTATTATATTTAATAGACATTTCTAAATTATATTTATTTTCTTTCAATAATTCTTCTTTATTTAAATTACTAACTAATCTTTTTTCAATAATTGATTCGTATTTTAAAATATCAGAATATTTATTATTAATATAATCATCACTCATAATTAAACAAACATATTTAATATTTTCTAAATAAAACTGATCAAAATATTCTTTATAATTATGAGGTATATAACAACCTTCAATAATTATATTTTGATTATTTTCAATATTTGTCTTAATTATCTCTTTAACTATATTCCATAAATAATCAACTAATTTATCATCATCATTTACTGTTAAATTAGTATTATTACTTCTTATAAGTCCCATTTTTAAATGATCTATAGATAAATAAGTATATTTATATTTTTCTAATAACTTTTGAGCAAGTAATGTTTTGCCTGTATGAGAACTACCTGAAATTAAAATTACCATAATAATCTTTTATAAAATTGCTGTAATTATGATAATTAACCAATCATATACACCATGAGCAATAATTAATGAAAATAAAGTACAATTCTTAATCTTGTCTCGACAAAGAACCAAAATAAGACCAATAAATGCTGTAATTATAACTTGTATATAATTACCATATAAAATATGAAAAAAACCAAATAATACAGAAGTTATAATAATAGGAAAAATATTTGATTTAAATAACTTTTTAAATCTATTTAATAAATAACCTCTAAAAATAAATTCTTCAGTTAAAGCAACTCCAAATGTTAAATAGAAAAATTCAAATATATATTGCCAAACATATTTATATTTTGATGATGAATATAAATTTTCTTTACCAAAAATAAGAATTGGAATAAGTGTTATAAATAAACTCATTACACAGGCAATAATAAGACCAATAATAATTTGTTTTAATATATTTTCTTTACAAATTCCAAATTCACTCAATTTTTCTTTTTTAATTAAAACTATTAAGAATGGTACAATTGCTATTGATAAATATGTTATAATAACTAAAACCATTCTAACACCTAATGGAAACTTCATTATTAAATAATTATTAAAACACATTACACCAAAAACCATTAAACCAACACTAATAATTGAAATAATTAATTCTATTATAATAGCTTTTTTTTCACTCATAAAAACTCCTTTTTATCACTTCAATTTAAATTATACTATAAAAATAAAAGATTATCTATACAAATAGATAATCTTTATTTATTATAAGTTCTTTCCACAGCAGTTTTTATATTTCTTTCCACTGCCGCAAGGACATGGATCATTTCTACCTATTTTATTAGAAACTGCTTGTCTTTTTTGTGGTGCTTCACCACTATTAGTTCCAGTAGGTTTTAAAACCTCTTCTCTTTCTAATGGTGCATTTTCTTTAATCTTAGCACGATTTATAAATCTTGTTGTATCACACTCAATATTACCAATCATAGTTTCAAACTTTTGGAATCCAATATCTTGATATTCTCTTAATGGATTAAGTTGAGCATATGCTTGAAGTCTTACAGCTTGTTTTAACTCACTCATATCATCAATATGTTGCATCCAGTATGTATCAACGATTCTTAATAATACAACTTTCAAGAATTCTTTATAAATTTCAATTGGGAATTCATTCTTTTTCTCATTTAATAATTCAACACATTGGTTATAAAGAATATTAGATGCTTCTTCACTTGTTTTTTGTTCAAATTGAGTAATTTGGAAAGTAGCTGGAGCAAAATATATACCATCAGTTTCTTTCATAATCTTATTTGGATCAACGAATCCTTTTTTACTATTAGGATCAACGTATGTAATACCAATTCTATCACAAGTATTTTTCATCATCTTTAATACAATGTTTGTAATATCATCTAAGAATAGGATTTGATTTCTCTCATCATATATAATTTCTCTTTGTTTTCTTAATACTTCATCATATTCAAGAATAGTTTTACGATTGTCAAAGTTATTACCTTCAACCTTCTTTTGAGCACTTTCAACGAATCTTGAGAACATTTTAGACTCTAAAGGAGTTTCATTTGTAGAATTCTTATCAGCTAAAACTAACATTGATAACATAGATTTAAATCTATCACTACCAAATCTTCTCATTAAATCATCTTCAGCACTTAAATAGAATCTTGTAAAACCAGGATCTCCTTGACGACCAGAACGTCCACGTAATTGGTTATCAATACGTCTTGATTCATGACGTTCAGTTCCGATAACAACAAGTCCACCCAATTCTTTAACACCTTCACCAAGTTTAATATCAGTTCCACGTCCAGCCATATTTGTTGCTATAGTAACAGCAAACTTTTCACCAGCATGAGCAACAATCTCAGCTTCTCTTTCATGTTGCTTAGCATTTAATACATTATGAGGAACATGACGTTTTTGTAATAAATTAGAAAGTAACTCACTTGTTTCAATTGAAATAGTACCAACTAAAACTGGTTGACCTTTTTTATAACGTTCTAAAATCTCATCAGCAATATTATCAAACTTAGCTTTCATTGTTAAAAACATTAAGTCTGGAGCATCAACTCTTATAACAGGTAAGTTAGTTGGGATTTCAACAACATACATATTATAAATATTTCTAAATTCTTCTTCTTCAGTCTTAGCAGTACCAGTCATACCAGCAAGCTTTTTGTACATTCTAAAGTAGTTTTGGTAAGTAATTGTTGCAATAGTTCTTGTTTCTTTCTTAACTTCAACATGTTCTTTCGCTTCAATTGCTTGATGTAAACCATCTGAATATTGTCTACCATGCATTAAACGACCAGTAAATTGGTCAACAATAATAACTTTACCATCATTAACAACATATTCAACGTCTTTAGTCATAGCATAATTTGCTTTTAAAGCATTATGAATATGATGTAATAAATTAACATTCTTAACATCATAAAGATTTTCTATTCTAAAAAATCTTTCAGCTTTTTCCATACCACTTTCAGTTAAAGTAACATGTTTTAATTTAATATCAATTTCATAATCAGCATGTTCTTCATCATTTAATAATCCTTTAACAAATAAATCTGCTTGTTGATATAAGTTACCAGTATTCTTTTCACCACCACTAATAATAAGAGGAGTTCTTGCTTCATCGATTAAAATAGAGTCAACCTCATCAACAATAGCAAAATTAAGTGGTCTTTGAACCATTTGTTCTTTATAATTAACCATATGATCTCTTAAATAGTCAAATCCAAGTTCTGAATTTGTACTATAAGTAATATCACATGCATAAGCTGCTTTTTTATCTTCAGGAGATAATTCTCTTAAATTCAAACCAACACTTAAACCTAACCAATTATATACTTGTCCCATTTCTTTAGCATCACGACCAGCTAAATACTCATTGACAGTAACAATATGAACACCTTTACCTGATAAAGCATTTAAATAAGCAACCATTGTTTCAGTTAAAGTTTTACCTTCACCAGTCTTCATTTCAGCAATATTACCGCCATGAAGAGCTAATGCACCCTCAACTTGAACAAAAAATGGAGTCATACCTAATACACGAGTATCAGCTTCACGACAAGCAGCTAAATCATCAATACAATTTTCATTTAATGTTTCACCAGTCTTTAATCTATCTTTAAGAATATTAGTTTGATTTTTTAATTCATCATCACTCATAGCTTTATAGTAATCAGCCTTAGCATCAACTAATTTAGCTATTTTTTCTACTCTTTTAAGTTCTTTATATCCTGCGTCAAATAATTCTCTAAACATTGTATTATCCTTTCTTTTCTTGATAATCTATTAAACTAATTTTAACATAATTTAACTAGATTATCAATATTTATGACAAAATCTTAAAATTATTTGTATAAATAAAAAAAACTAAGTCAATTTATTAACTTAGTTTTCTTCTTTTATAAAATTAAATATTAAAACTTCTTTTTAAATGTCTTTAATAAACCAAATAAAGCAACTAATTCAAATATATAAGCAAAACTAAACCAACTACAACCAGATGAACTATTCTTTTCATAAATAAGCTTAATAGTTTTATCAGATTGAATATTTGTTAAAACATCATTATAACCAATAAATTTATAACCAGATTTATTTGGAATATTATCAAGTCCCTTAGCATCTTCTCCTGCTTTTACAGTTTCAGTTCCTAAAATGATATTATTTTCATCAACGTAAGTGATAGTATATTCGATAGTTGGTTCTATAGTTTCATATACTAATTCAACAATAAAATCTTTTGATGAACCAAAATCACCACTATAATCCCATCTAGCATTAGGATAACCACTTGGAACTTGTTCTAATACAAGATTACTATTACTTAATAATGTAGTAGTTTTATATGTAGTATCATCAATCTTATAAATAACATTAATATTAAAATAATCATAAGAACATGTAACATTACATGTAGTATTAGAATAATTATAACTCCATTCTTTAAACATCTTTTTATTTTTAATATCATTATCTAATAAATTAGATGTTATATTATCTTCAATAGTACCATTCTTTCTTTCAAGTTCATTACCATTTATATCTTTAAATATATAAACATAAGTTATTAAGTTATAAACTGGATAAATATCAAGGTCACTTGTAACATTATTATAAGATTTATCCCATCTAACAAACTCTCTTCCAAAAGACGTTAATAAAGAACTATTAGGTGGAGTAGCATTTGATCCTGAATATACTTCTTCTGTCTTTAAAATATTATTATCTATATCATAGAAATTAACAGTATAACATCCAAGATTTGTATATAAAGGATAGATATCAAGATTTGCTTCAACACAAGTATATTCCTTATCCCATCCATTAAATACTTTTCCAGGAACATTCATATTTGTTGGGGCAATAGCATCACTAAATGGTGATACCTGTTGAGTTGAAATAACACTATTATTAGCATTATAAAACTTAACAGTAAATTTATCTTTTGTTGCTTTAACTCCATTACTCAAAACATTAGAATAATGTTGACACTTTACACCATATTTATAATTACTACCATTACTCACTTTATCAGTATAAGTAATAAAATCACTACTTTCATTACCAATTATATCAATAACTTCATTTTGATTAAATGTAACATCACTAGTGCTTCTATAAATGATATAAAACTTAGCATCATTATTCTTTCTAAACTTCAAAGTATTAGAAGTGCTTGATGTAGTTAAACTAACTAAAGTACAATCATTAATAGTATTATTTTTCATAGATTTAACAACTGGAAGAATAGATTTTTTAGTAAATAAGTTATTTCTAACTTTTTTCATATTATTCATTGCTGCAGTTGTTCTTCCTTTATACTCACCTTCTAGTGAATTATAATTATATACACTAGTACCTTCAACATTTTCTAAAGTATAACAATAAAGAATTTGATCCATTGCTTCTTCATCGCCAACCTTCCAAGAATAAATATTACTTGTTTCATCAGCCATATAAACACCCATTCCTGAATAAAGATTAACATTTTTATATTTACATACTTTATCCCACCAACTCATAACTTCAGCAAAACCAGCACTTTTATGAGTAAATGCCCAATAACTTTGAGGACAAATATAATCAATCCATTCATTATTAATCCATTTTACTGTATCACAGAACAAATAGCTTGAATAATGAGTTTGACCACCAGTATTACTTCCAGTCGTTACGGCATTATTATTACTATCATATGTAACTTTACCATTACCATTTTTATAAATTCCAGTAGGTGCAATACCAATTTGTACATATCTATTGTTTCTAGTATTATATTCTCTAACTGTACGACTTAATTGTTCAATGAATAAATCAACTTGTTTTCTTCTCCAATCTGCACTAGATAAATTCTCTGTATCATATTTTGTTTTAGTTAATGAATCATCAACACCATCAATATAAAAATAATCATCAAAATGAATTGCATCAACATCATAATTTCTTATAATTTCCATACATGTTTCAACAATAAAATTTCTAACAGCAGGTTCACCTGGATTTAATATAACAGCATTTCTATTTGAAACAAGTAAATTATCAGGGTTACTTCCAGCATTATTACTACATTTATTCTTAATACCATTAGCAACACTTTCACAAGTTCTAGTAGTACTAGATGTTGTTAAGACTCTATAAGGATTTAACCATGCATGAAATTCAATTCCTCTTTTGTGAGCTTCTTCTATAATCCAAGGCATTAAATCAGTAGTTGCAGTATAAAAACTAGACTTTGGATTTAATGATGAAGGATATGTAGCATCATTATACATACGCATATGGAAAATACAAACATTTAAATTATATGCTTCCATTACATCATACATTTCAATAATTTCATTTTTATAAGTTTGAATATTACTATTAGTACAACTTGGTAAACAATTAGCTATAGGAGTTACCCAAACTGCTCTCCAATAAGTTTCAGGTTGATCATAACTATCTTGAATTTGAACATTTATAGTAGTACCTTTATATAATACCTCTGTACCATCAGACAAAACTAAATTTTTAGCACTTACATTTAGAGAAAAAGAAAATGCAATAACAAAAATACAAATAATTAATACTTTCTTTAAAATCTTCACTATACTCTCCTTTATTATTTTAAAATGACAACATTTTTGGTTTTTATATTACATAGTATTGTAAACTCTTTATCAAGAAAATCATTTAATCTATAAGTAAATAATCCTCTTCTATCAAAGTTACAAAATATTTTTTCAGTTTTAAAAGAATAATTAACATCATTAATTGTTGTATTAATAACAAAATATAAATTATCTTTACCTTCGTAATTCTTTAAAACGCATTTAACTTCATGATAATCATTTTTAGATTTAAATATTCTAACTAAACCTAAAACTTGAATCATTAAATAAAGAACTAAACTAATAAAAATAGCAATGAAAACAATATTTTGAATCAATTTATATCTTTCATTATTAAATACTAATAAAAAATAAACTAATGCATAACATACACAAAACATTAAAATAAAAATAAAATGTTTGAAATAATAACTAAACTCATAAGAATTTGTAATCTTCTTATTCATAATTAAACCACCTCAATCATATTATATAACATAAATTTAAAAATGAAAAGAAAAAAGAGCAGCTAACACCGCTCTAAATATTTTACATATTAGCTTCTATAATACCATAATCATGATCTTCTCTTAAATAAACAACACAAACTTTATTAGTTTCACTATTTAAGAAAATAAAGAAGTTATGATCTAGTAAATTCATTTGTAAAATAGCATCATCAATAGTCATTGGAACAAGTTCAACCTTTTTATCTTTAACTAGATTAGTAGCAATAATTTCAGCTTAAATATCTTTAATAATTTTGATAATTGAAAAAAACTATACCAAATAATATAACAATAATAACTAAATAAATAATTCTAGCTGTTAATTGATATCTTTCATTTTGTAAAATAATTATTAAAAAAAACTAATAAAATTAATCCTAAAATTAAATAAGTTAAAAATTGTCTAAAGTAATAAGTAAACTTAAATGAATTTCTCAATTTTTTGGTCATAATACACCTTCTTTTAGTTAATTATATAATATTAACCAAAAAAAGTAAAATAAAAGAAGATAACAAATAATGTTACCTTCTTAAATTTCTTAAAACATTAATTGGATTTGCTCTTAATATCCATAATAACGATAATAATTGGATAGCAATAAAAATAAGTATTGTGCCTCCATAACATATAATAACTTGTTTAAATGTTATATTTAAAATATGTATAATTCCAACATTTTCAATAACAAACTTAGAATTTATAATACTATTTATTATACTAACACCAATTATACTTAATATAAAACACAAAATAAAATATAATATCAATCTTAATAAATAAATACCAACTATTCCTAATTTTGAATATCCTAGATTATACACAATAGCAATTGATTTCTCTTCACTTTTAATACTTAGATTTAAGAATAAAGCAAGAATTAATAATGAAAATACAATAAGAGCATACATAATATCTTTTAAATAACTAGTTCTTTTTAATGGTTCATTATTATCTAATATTATTTCAACAACATTATTAGTAAAAGATAAACGTGAAATAGATTTACTTTTATCAAAAATTGGTAAATATCCTTCTGCTAATTTAACATTATATAAGTCAGTTTCATAATTACCGGATAATGGTACTAAAAGTTCATCTATCTTACCATCATTTTCTTTTCTAAGATTAAATATTGATTGTGCTAAGTCTTCACTTATTACATATTGATAGTTTGTATTAAGATTAACTAATCCATCTTCAATATAAAAGAAATAACCTTTAACTTTAACATTCAAATCTAAACTATTAAATTCATCTTCATATGTAATAGTAATTTCATTAGGTATTTTATCTCTAACAACCTCATTATATAAAATAGATAATGAAAGTTCTGGAATATATTCATTTTCTATATGAGAAAAAATATATTTATACATATCTTGTGTATCATTAAATCCATTTTCTCTCATTATTTCTAAAAAATCACTAAAACCATACTGATTTATTTTATCCATTAATAAATGATAAAGATCATTATAATATTCATTCATGTTAAGAAGTATTTCATTTTCATTTAATTCATATATAGGTTTCGATTTAGAATCAAATCCTAAAGTCGCACCATTTAATAAAATAAATTCATTCATATTACTATTAATACGTACATCACTATTTAAATTAACTTTATCATTAGATAAATGAATATAAGACTTGCCATTATTTAAAAATGATTCATTAAAATAATAACAATTATCAATATCATTTAAATTAACATTATGTGTATCAATAATACCAGTTATTGTATATTCATAGTTATCAATTAAAATTGTATCTAAAATACTTTTATTTTCTTCTATTGCATAAAGTTTACTTATAGCAACTTCATTATTATTCTTAGGTATATTTCCTTCAAAATCAAATTTAAATGTTTTAATAAAATTTTCATCAATAATCATATAGTCATAATAGCGATTATTATATGTATAATATTTTTCATCAGACTTTACAGAATCATATACTTCTTCATCAGG
>JAEEGL013989289.1_pt1 | contig 17470 bp, 20 predicted proteins | sample 9134231 | NCBI WGS metagenome assembly JAEEGL01 (sample SAMN16246548, study PRJNA631951) | gut metagenome | biome: gut microbiome; feature: rumen; material: fiber-attached | host: Bos | place: Iran: Karaj | collected 2018-10 | reverse complement strand
GCTAATAGCGAGAATAATCTTAGTGCACTGTCGTCTTTAGGGGCGAAGTCGTCCGTTGACGAGAGTGTAATGAATGAACTAAGAAATATGCCAGATGAATCTGGAAATACTACTGAAACCCCAGCTCCTTTAGGTAAAGATTATGGTACTATTCCGGCTCCTAGTGAATCGAATGGGGAACGTGAGTTCCTGAATGATAATCCTGCCTCGATGGCTGCGCCCGGAGTGAATGAAGGGCCAGAAGAAAATCATATTCCTGGATTAGATTTCAATAACCCAGTCAATATGTCAGAAGACGAACCATCTCTTGCAAATAATTCGTATATTATAGAGCCAAGTTCTGAGCCCTCGGCTCAAGAAACACCTTCGGCAACATTGGAACCGAAACCGCAGGGGATGCCACTTCCTGGGGAAGAAATTTTACCACCTCCACCGACTCCACCTGTTGATTTTGGCGCCATAAAGGCGGAAGATGCTATTCAGCAACCTGAACCAGTTGTTTCGCAACCTGCGAATTCAATACAGACTGCTGAGCCAGTCGTGGCACAAAATCCAGTTGCTCAACAACCTGAACCCGTAGTAAACCAAGGGCCTGGATTGCCTCAAGTTGATCCGAATATTCTAGGGAACGAAAATATTGCAACGCCAACTTCTTTCCAACAACCTGAGCCAACTGTAACACCGGTGGCACCAGTTGCTCCAGCTGCACCGGCGAATGATCCGAGCGCATTTAAGATTCCTGGAACATAAAACTCTAGTGATATAATAGGGTTATGAAAGCTATTTTAGAAAAATTACCCTTTTATAATCAGATGACTTTGCCTTATCATTTTTTGAAGGCTTCTGCTTTTGGATTGAAATTTGGTTTTCCTGCAAAAAAGTTAAGAGTGATTGGTGTAACGGGGACGAACGGCAAAACGACTACCTGCTTTATGATTTGGAAAATGTTGAACGAAGCAGGACATAAGTCGGGGATTATGACGACAGTGGCTTGGGGAGTGGGTAAACTGACTCCAGAGTTAAACCACATGACTACTGTTGATTCGAAGACGCTAAACTCGAGAATCAAAAAAATTGTTGAAGATGGAGCAGAATTTTTGGTGCTCGAAACAACATCGCACGCAATGGTTCAATTTAGAACTCTTGGAGTGCCGGTTGAGATTGCGGTGATGACAAATGTGACGCACGAACATCTTGATTATCATAAAACTTTTGAGAATTATCGAAAGGCGAAGTGCAAGCTGTTTAGGAAAGCGAAGTTTGGGGTGGTGAATGCGGACGATAAGTCGGCGAGGTTTTTTGAGAAGGCTGCGGGTAAAGGGAATTATGTAACGTATGGTGTTATAAAGGGAGAGAAAAGAGCTGAAGAGATAAAACTTGGAGATACAGGGGTGAAATATTCGATTGACGAGATGAAAATCGAGACAAAAATCCCTGGAGAGTTCAATGTCTATAATTCATTAGCAGCGGTTTGTGTGGGGGAGAAGTTAGGGTTAAGAAAAGAAGAAATCGAGAAAGGCATTTTTGCATTAGATTCAGTCGAGGGAAGAATGAATCGTATCGATGAAGGACAGAACTTTTCCGTGATTGTGGACTATGCGCATACGCCTGATGCGCTTGAGAAGGTGTTTGAGTCGATTGGTAAGGTTTCAGGAAGGGTGATTTCGGTGCACGGAGGAGCAGGCAGAAGAGACGAAACAACGAGAGCACCAAGAGGTGAGATTTTAGGTAAGAATTCGGATATCGTGATTATTACGGAAGACGATTCTAGAGATGAAGATCCAGAGAAAATTGCGGAGCAATTTGTGGTCGGGGTTGAAAAAACTGGAAAAGTGATGGGTAAGGATTTGTTTGTTGAGATTGACCGCGGAAAAGCGATTGAAATGGCTCTAAAGATGGCGAAGAAGGGCGATTTAGTGTTGCTTCTTGGCAAGGGCCATGAAAAAACAATTCTTCGCAAAGATGGGCCGGTGCCGTTTGAAGATATTAAAGTTGCAACGAAAATTCTGAAAAAGCTGAATAAATAAATTGACGAAAACAGGGAAGTGTGATAGAATTAGTGGGTTATTAGCTCAGTAAACGGGAGTGCCGCGTTTACTTTAACCAAAGGAGTAAAGAGAGTAATGAAAAATTACGAACTGACGGTTCTAATTCATCCTGATCTTGAGATGAATTTGGAGCCAGCTACCACCAAGATCAAAAGTTTGATCGAGGAAAATGGCGGTAAAATCTCTAAGGAAACTAACGAAGGTAAGAAAAAGCTTGCCTATTCGATTAGTGGCCAAGATTTTGCTGTTTATTATTTTTATGAGTTGGAGCTTCCAGCAAGTGCCCCAGCCAAAATCTCTAGCGTCCTAAACATCACGGACGAAGTAATTCGTTATCTGTTGGTGGCTGAAGACGAAAGAAAAATTAAGGCTGAGGCAAAAAAGGCTGAACGCCAACCAAAAGAAGATGAAGAAAAAGAAAACGCAGAGGAGGAATAATTTATGCGTGGTTTTAGCAAAGCAATCATAACAGGTAACTTGACTCGTGATCCAGAACTTCGTACGACGCCAAATGGTGCAAGTGTTTGTAGCTTTTCGGTGGCAGTTAACCGAGTTTATCGTGATTCAAACGGGGCACAAAAAGAAGATGTTTCGTTTATTGATTGTTCTGCTTGGGGTAAATTAGGTGAAATGATTGGCCAATATGCTAAGAAAGGTTCAGGAGTTTTGGTTTCCGGTCGTCTTTCTCAGAGGACTTGGGAAGACAAAAATTCTGGACAAAAGCGTTCACGCGTTGAGATTGTTGTAGAAGACTTTAATTTCACTTCTGCAGCATCTGATCGCAACGGCGGCGATCGTGCAGGTTCTAGCGAACAACCCGAAGCACAAGATGAAGCGGACTTCTCTGCAGATGAGATGTCAGACGAACCAATTGATTTGTCTGAGATTCCGTTCTAATAAGGAAAGGAAGAAATGAAAAAGTTAAAAACTGATCCAAATCTATATTTCGATTATCGTGATGTAAAAACTTTGCAACGTTATATCGATCCATATGGACGTATTGAACCAATTTCTAAAACTGGTTTGACTGCAAAACAACAACGCCAACTCGCTGTTGCGATTAAGCGTGCACGTCATTTGGCACTTTTACCATTTGTTGCTGCTAACTAAAAGGAGGGGAGATGTACGGACCAACAGATTTAAAGAAAAATGTTTTGATTACTTTGGACGGTCAGCCATACAAAGTAGTTGAATATTCGCAAAAAGTGATGGGCCGAGGCGGTTCGATTGTTAATGTCAAAGTAAAAAATTTGATAACCGGAGCACTTCTCCCGAAAACTTTTAAAGGTCAAGAGAAGATTGAACCTGCAGAAGTAACAACACGAAAAGTACAATATCTCTATAAGGACGATGAAAAGTTTTATTTTATGGATCCTGATTCTTTTGAACAATATGAGCTTTTAGCTGATATGGTTGGAGATATGTCAGACTTCATGAAAGATGGCGACGAGATGGAAATTCAATTTTATAATGGTTCGCCGATTAACTTAGTATTGCCAAAAAACCTTTGGCTTAAGGTGACTTACACAGAAAACGCAGTTAAAGGGGATACTTCTACATCTGTGATGAAAGACGCGACTCTTGAAACTGGTGTTGTGATAAAAGTCCCAGCTTTTATTAAAGAAGGTGATATCGTTTCTGTTGACACGGATACTTACGCTTATAGGGAACGAAAAAAATAATTTTAGGTTAAAAATGACGACGAAAGAAAATGTGAGTCGTGCAGAAGAAAAGCTAGCAGGGGCGGTGCGAGCTTTTTCTTTTGATTTTCGAGGGAAAATCGTTCTCGATATTGGGTCGTCGACAGGGGGGTTCACAGAGTTTGTGTTAAGGAATGGAGCAAAAAAGGTGATTGCGGTCGAGAAGGGAACAGATCAAATGAAGGCGCCACTGAGATTTGACTCGAGGATAGAGCTTCTAGAAAAAACAGATATTTTTGATGTTTTTTTGAACACGAAAAATAGCGTTCAAAAAAATGTGAAAAATACTGTTTTAAAGGAAGCTCCAGATGTAATTTTGGCGGATGTTTCGTTTGTGAGCTTGACAAAAGTTCTTGCTTATGCTAAAATGAATTTAGCGCGTCGTAAGACGGACTTCTTGGTAATGCTTAAGCCTCAGTTTGAGGCAAAAGATTTTCAGCTTAATAAAGGGGTGGTGAAGAATGAAAAAATGCGTCGAGAAATTATTAAAAACTTTGAAAAATGGTTAAAGAATAATGGATTTTTGGTTGTGAATAAGCGGGATAATGATTTGGCTGGGAAAAATGGCAATCTTGAGAGGTTTTATCATTTGAAAATTGTCTAGAATTGGCTTGTTTTTTAATAGGTTTATGCTTATAATAGACCTATGAGACTATTCAAAGGGTTGGGCGAGTTCTTTGCCATGGATTTTGGGACAAGTTCCATCCGTGTAGTACAACTTGATGGTGATATTCAGCATGGCTGGGTTTTACAGCGATATAAGTATATTCCGATTGATGCGAAGCTTGCTCAGGATAGCAGTGAACTCGGTAGGAAAAAATACGGTGATTTGATTAAGCAGTCTATTTCTGATGCTGGGATTAGAACAAAAAATGTTGTAGTTGGTTTTCCGGCGCAAAAAACCTTCACTTCGATAGTTGAAACAGAAAATGCTCCAGTCAAAGAGTTAATGAAAACCATTAAATATCAAGTCGATCAGTATATTCCTATGCAAATTGAGGAAGCAAAGGTTGATTTTGTTTGTCTTGGGACAAGCCCTAATGATCCAGCTAAAGCCGAAGTATTAATTTCTTCGACTACAAATAAATTTGCGGAAGCTCAACTTGATTTTATTGAGGGTCTTGGATTTAACGTGATTGCTTTTGAGCCAGAACCATTGGCGATGGCGAGATCTTTAGTGCCGATAGGTTCTGTAGATGCACAGATGATTGTGGACCTTGGTGAAAAATCTGCAGATATTGTGGTTGTTTATAAGGGAGCGCCAAGATTAGTTCGTTCTGTGCCTGGTGGTTTTGAAGTGATGGTTAAGACTGTCGCTAATGCTCTGTCGGTAAGGGAAGACCAAGCACGACAGTTTGTTTTAAAGTTTGGTTTAGCGCAAGATAAGGTTGATGGTCAGGTATTTAGGGCACTTGATCCAATTCTTGAGGCGTTTGCTTCGGAATTAACAAAGTCGGCAAAATTCTTCCAATCAAAATATCTAAATTCCAAGATGGGAGGAATTGTTTTGTCAGGCTATGCAGAAATGATACCATTTGTGGCTGAATATATTGAGGCAAAAACGAATATTTCTACCATCCAAGGTAACCCTTGGCAGGCGGTTCGAGTTACTCCTGAACAACAGAACGATCTGGCGAATGTTGCAAGCGAATTTGCCGTAGCGATTGGCTTAGCTGAAAGGAGTAATGCAGGTGTTTGAGATTAATCTAGTTCCAGACTTAAAAGCAGCAATTCTGAAAACGCAGAGGATTCGTAATATTGTTTTTATTGCTTGTGTTTTGACAATGATTGGGGTAGGCATAGTTGTTACTGTTTTGTTTTCAATAAAACTTATTCAGGACGCCCAGATAAGTGAGCAAACTGAAAGATTGAATATTATGTCAAAGAAGATCAACGATTATGAAGACTTGAACGAATTTTTGACCATACAAAATCAGCTTAACAACATCGATGAAATGGCAAAAGCAAGAGCGGATTACTCTAGAATTTTTAATTTAATAAATGTATTAGTGCCAACAAATGGTGACGAAATAACTTTTTCCAAAATAGATGTTAATTTGGTTGATCATACAATAAGATTTGAAGCACAAGCCGATGCAAAAGTTCAGCCACTAATTGATTATCGTGTACTTGAAGCATTTAAGAAGAGTATGGAATATATGAGATTTGATTATGGAGAATATAAGAATGAGAATAATATGACAATCCCATCAATCTGTATAATTGAGACCGACGAAGATGGAGAGATGCTAAAAGATGAGGCGACGGATAGTTTGTATGCGATTTGGACTAAAGGGGTGAGTGGATGTGATCCAGAGGATAATGGCGAGGAAGTTACTGATGAAGACGGGAATACAACGCTTGTGAAAACTGAGGTGGTTAATATTTTGGAGGAAGATGTTTTAGCGGCGCGTGATAGTGAGGACTCTGTTAAAATTTGGCGGACTCCACAATTTGATGATTGGTATCACGGATCAGGGAAGGATAATTATATCAATGATAGCGGAGAAATTAGCGGAATTGAGCATTTTGAGAGTAAATGTATTAAATATGAGTTGGTTGGGCAACGATGGACAAGTTCAAATGAATGTAATTTGATTACTGAAGAATTAAATATTTCTGAGAGCTCTAATGGAAAGGGGCAAGAAGGTTTAGTTTTGAAATTTACCGCCACTCTCACATACAATCCAGAGGCTATACTGATGAGAAACAAACATATGAGCTTTATTTCCCCAAATGGCTATATGAACGTGACAGATTCGAATTTGCAGATACAAGGGCTTCTGCGACAAGAAGCTAAAGATTGCGATAGCGATGATGTTGACTGTGCAAATATAGAGGAGAATATAGAGTTATGAAATTAAATTTTGGGAGTCAATCAATTGCTGGCGGGTTAAAAATATCAAAAGCACAGCAAACAACGTTGGGGATAGTGGGCTTGACTGCGGTTGTCGTGGGTGCTGGTTTAGTTTTGATTATGAACTTTTTGAAATATATTGATTTTAACGGGAAAGTTATAGATAAGCAGAGCGTGGCCATTTCTGGTTATTCGTCTTCGATAAGGAATTCTGGTGCATGTAAGGCTCCGAAAGGTAAGGAATATACTCAAGAAGAGTTGAAGATTTGTGGCAATCCGAATGATATCGAATCGAAAGATGTTCCTGGAACATTGAGAGCTAGTGTTATGGATGACGCATCCTCAAATATTGCGCTTGAATCCGTCGGACGAGACACTTTGTCGGTATGTATAAATCCAGAAACGAATGAGCCATATTCATCAGTAGAATTAAAGAAGATGTATACGGATGCTGAGACTTCAAATGATCAAAGATATTATATAAACGCAATGAAGATTTGTTCAGCATTGAGGGTTATTCCAGATGCTCTACCGATTACAAAAAATCCTGAGGCACTTTTGGCAAGTTTGAACCAGATTTATATTGTGTCCAATTGGAGTCCTAGTTCGATTAATCCAAATAATTCTAGTAATCAATCGAATTTTGAGGGTCTCTCTTCGATCCCCGTGAATTTTAATAACGAAGATGATAATGTTTCGTTGGATCAAATCCGTACGCTTTTGGGTAATATTAGCAGATCGATTAGATATTTTAATGTTTTGTCTATTAATATAGAAATTCCAGAGGAAAGTACGAAAGTTAAATTTACTGGTTCGGCCGAGGCTTATTATACAAGTGAGGTCGAAAGTTCAGAAACTACAGAAACAGTAACTGCGAAAGGAGGGAAGTAGTAATGAAACAATCCGATGTTATCTCTATTGTGGCAATCGCTGTTTTTGGGTTTATTGTTTCATATATAATAGTTGGTTTGTTTATGAACCCTGACGAGGCAAAAGTTACAGTTAAGAAAGTTGATCCAATTGACATCAATGTTGCGATGCCAGACCCGGATATGTTTAATGTTAATGCAATTAATCCAACAATTGAGGTTTATATTGGAAAATGTGTTGATGCTGATCAAGATGGTGTTTTGAGTGATGCCGAAAAAGTTGAATGTAATGAAATAGATGCTAAATAATGGAGAGCTAGATGGCGCTTTTAACGAAAGAGTCACAGGAAAAAGTCGTTCGATTAATAATTGATGAAGGGCTTGCGGATACAGAGGCTGTTTTGGCTGTTGAGGAAGAGGCCAAGAAGACAAAACAACCGGTGTTGTCTTTTTTGACCGCTAGAAAATTAGTTTCTGATGATATTGTTTCTCATGCATCGGCGATTGTGCTTGGTATGCAATATGTAAACTTGAGAAATGTGAAGATTGAGCAAGAAATTTTGCTTAATTTGCCCCAAGATATTGCTGAGCGAAATATGGCGGTTCCTATTGCAGAAGGTAAGGACGGAAGGCTCGTCATTGCCATGCTTGATGCGGGAAACATCCAGGCTGTTGATTATCTCTCGACATTGATACAAAAACCGATTAGAACCGTGGTAACTTCTGAAGATGGGATAAGAGAGACTCTTGCGCAATATAAAAGCGACTTTTCGAGCGTCAAACAAGCTGTTAAGCAGACTAATGAAGAAATTGCTATAGAGAATGAGAAGAGTGATGTTAAAACGATCACCCAAGATTCACCAATATCGAAGGCGCTTAATACGATTTTAAATTATGCAGCAAAATCGAAAGCATCAGATATTCATATTGAACCACTTGAATCGAAATTGATTATTCGTTGTCGAGTCGATGGTGTTCTAAGACAAATTATGGAACTCCCGAAAACAATTGAACCTGCGTTAGTTTCGAGAATTAAAATTCTAGCAAATTTGAAGATAGACGAACACCGTATTCCACAGGATGGTCAGTTCACGGTTGCCGTTGCTGATAAGGAAATCGATCTTCGTATTGCGATTTCTCCAGTGGTTTGGGGGGAACAGGTTGTTATTCGTCTTCTTGATAAAAATGGGACCGCTATGGAAATCGAGAAGATGGGTATGACTGGGCGAGCTCTGAGAGATGTTGTGGAGGGGATTTCGAAGCCCAATGGGATGATTTTAACTTCTGGGCCTACTGGTTCTGGTAAATCAACAACTCTTTATGCTTTGGTGGCTAGAATAAAAAATGAAGCGATAAATATTGTGACTCTGGAAGATCCAGTTGAATACAAGATGGATGGTATAAATCAAATTCAAGTTAATGTTGATGCTGGGCTAACATTTGCTTCTGGGCTGAGATCAATTCTTCGTCAAGACCCGGATGTAGTCATGGTTGGGGAGATTCGCGATTCGGAAACGGCTGGGTTGGCAGTTCAAGCGGCCTTGACTGGTCATTTAGTGTTTTCTACGCTTCATACGAACTCGGCAGCTGGTATTTTACCAAGGCTTCTTGATATGGGGATTGAGCCATTTCTATTGGCTTCAACCCTTAATACAGTGATTGGGCAAAGGCTTGTTCGTCGTGTAGCGGAAAAGAGGGAACAGAGAAAATCAACTGATATTGAGACAAAAATGATAAATGATTGCGTTGGGCAACTTTTGCCTAGAACTCCTGAAATGGTTGCTCAAGCTGGACAAATCCTCGGGTACCAGGGATTGCCGACAGCAAATACGAGTGGGTACACTTTGGTAGATGGAATTGATTCGAAGGAGGCCCCGGGAGGATACTATGGACGTGCTGGTCTTTATGAGACAATTACAGTTGATGAAGATATTCAAAAACTAATCATAAACCATTCCACTTCTGCTGAAATTATGAATATGGCTAAAGAAAAAGGGACCGTGACTATGAGACAGGATGGTTTTTTGAAAGCGCTATCTGGGATTACTACATTAGAGGAGGTTAACCGAGTTTCTTCTGACTTGGCGTAAGAAAATAATTATGGTAAAATTTTACTATGGATAACGGTGGGCAACTGAGAATCGAAACTCTTCTTGAGGAATGCGTGAAGCGTAAGGCTTCTGATTTGCACCTTCAAGTTGGAACTCCGCCAGTTTTGAGGATCGATGGTAAAATGGTTGCCATCGGTGGGATACCTGCACTTTCTGAAGAAGTTATTGAATCACTGGTTTTTGCTACGCTTGACAATAATCAAAGAAATATACTTTTGAAAGATAAAGAATTTGATTATTCTTTTGCCTTTGGAGATCTCGGAAGATTTAGGGCGAATGCTTTTCATGAAAAAGGTAATTTAGCTGCGGCGTTTCGTCTAATACCGAGCGAGATACCTTCAATTCAAGATTTGGGTCTTCCACATGCAGTTGAAAAATTTGCAGAATATCCAAGAGGACTGGTATTGGTCACTGGCCCTACCGGTTCAGGGAAATCTACTACTTTAGCGGCGCTAATAGATAAAATTAATCATGAAAAATCAGTTCATATTATTACGATTGAGGACCCCGTTGAATTTACTCATAAGTCAAGGCGCTCGATTATTGTACAAAGGGAAGTACATTATGATACATATTCTTTTAGTGCGGCTTTAAGATCAGCATTGCGTCAAGATCCAGACGTTGTTTTAATTGGAGAGATGCGTGACCTTGAGACTATTTCCTCGGCTATTTCTATTGCAGAGACTGGGCATTTAGTTTTTGCGACTCTTCATACTAATTCTGCAGCTCAATCAATCGATAGGATCATCGATGTTTTTCCTGCGCATCAGCAACAACAGATAAAAACGCAGCTTTCTAATGTTCTTATGGCAATTTGTTCGCAGAGATTGATCCCAGCGATTAATGGCGGTAGGGTTGTTGCAACAGAAATAATGATTGCAAATTCAGCAGCTAGAGCTTTGATTCGCGAAGGAAAAACCTACCAGCTTGATACCGTAATTCAAACTGGCATTGATGAAGGTATGCAAACTATGGACAGAACATTAGCAAAGATGGTACAATCTGGAATTATTTCATTTGATGATGGAAGAGAATTTGCTGTAGATATCAAAGAGTTTGAAAGATTGATGAAGGGATAATATGAAGAGATTTAATTACCGAGCGAGAGATAAAGAAAGTGGCAAGATTGTCAAAGGTGCAATTCAGGCGGAGAACGAGAGAATCGCTGGTAAACTTCTTGTTGAGCAGGGCTTTTTCCCTGAAAGTATTACTGAAGAAGATAAAAATAGTATTATTGCAAAAATTCAGAATAAAGTAAAAGCAAAGGACAGAATTGTTTTTACAAGGCAATTTGCTACACTGATTGGTGCTGGTTTGCCGCTTTCGACTAGCTTGAGAACTTTATCGGAGCAGACTCAGGCTAAAGCTATGAAGGGAGTGATTGAGGATCTTTTGGCGCAGGTTGAAGGAGGCAAATCTCTTTCTGACGCAATGAAAACTCATTCTGATGTTTTTTCTGATGTCTATCTTTCTCTAGTTGCGGCGGGTGAGATGAGTGGTACTCTTGACGAATCTTTGAGTCGACTTGCTACACAAGAGGAAAAAGATGATGCGATGATTTCTAAAATTCGCGGTGCGATGGTTTATCCCTTGATTTTGTTTATCGTTATTATTGCTGTTTTAGTTTTTATGATGGTCGAAGTTGTCCCGGAGGTCGTCAACCTTTATGATTCTATGAAAAAGCCTTTGCCAGAGCTAACGCAATTTTTGTTTGGCGTCATGGACTTTTTCACGAACTTTTGGTATATTTTGGCGGTTCTGGTCGCTGTTTCTGTGATTCTAATAAGCAGTTTTAGAAAAACGGATTCAGGAAAAAGGTTTTTTTCGATTATTAAATTGCATGTCCCGCTCTTTAATGGGCTTTTTCGAAGACTTTATATGGCACGTTTTGCGCGAACGATGGAGATGTTGCTCGGGAGCGGTGTTTCGATGCTCGATTCAATGAAGATTTCTGCACGAGCAACTGCAAACGCAGTTGTAGAGGGAATAATATTAGATGCTTCAGAAAAGGTGAAAGCTGGTAAAGCTCTCTCTGAATCGTTAAAAGATAAAGATTATATTTTGCCTCTTATTCCTCAAATGGCTTCGATTGGTGAGGAATCAGGTAAGATTGATGAAATGCTTAGAAAAGCCGGAACTGTTTACGAAAATGAGCTCGATGAGAAAATCAAAAATATTTCTACATTGATTGAGCCAGTGCTCATGGTGGTAATGGCGGGTCTAATTGGCGTGGTACTTATGGGTACATTGATGCCGATTTATTCTCTTGTTTCGTCAATTTAAAGCTAGTTTTCAGAATCGGAGTGGAAGCGGTTGTGGATGTCTTTTAGGTGTGCGTCAGTGACGTGGGTATAGATTTGAGTGGTTGAGATGTCAGAATGGCCGAGCAAGGCTTGAACGGAACGGAGATCAGCGCCGTTCATAAGAAGATCAGTGGCAAAAGAGTGGCGAAGCGTGTGAGGAGTGACATGTTTAGTGATGCCGGCTTTTTTGGCGTATTTTTCGATAATACGTTGGACGGAGCGAGGCGTGAGTCGGCGGAAGTTTCCAGAAGTGTCTACAGCTTGTTGATTACGAGAGTTGTTTAAAAAGAGAGCGGGGAGGGAATCATGACGAACACAGAGATAGTTTTTGATGGCTTCGGCGGCAGATTTGGAAACAAAAATAGGGCGATCCTTGTTGCCTTTACCACGAACGACGAATTCGCGGCGATCGAGGTTGATTGAATCGCGGTTTAGATTGATAAGTTCGGAAACGCGGAGACCGCCAGAGAAGAGGAGTTCGATGATGGCACGGTCGCGAAGGCCGGTTTCAGTGTCTTCAGGAATTTGTTCAAGGAGTTCTTCGACTTCGTCAAAATGAAGAAAAGTAACTTGTTTACGGGCAGTTTTAGGAAGATCAACGAGAGAATGGTCGAGAGATTTGATATTTCTACGAGCGAGATATTTGAGAAAACAACGTAGTGCAATGAGATGATAGGACTGGGTGAGAACCGAAAGATTTTCGCCTTTCTCGTTTTCATAACGGTTGAGACGAAGGCGATATTTTCGGAGGATTTCAGGAGTAATTTCCGAAGGTTTATAATCTTCGGAGACTAGATCGCAGGTTAATTCATAAAAGCGCTCAAGAAAAAGACGGTAGTTTTCGACTGTGTGCTTACTGCGACCGCGCTCAACTTCGAGAGCTTCAAGAAAATCGTTGATAAGTTCAAGCGTTTCCATGGGATAATTATAGCATAATGGTTTTTAGTGGTATAATAGACAAAATTAAAGGAGGAAAATGGGAAAAGAAAAAGACTTAATCCAGAGAAGTTTAGTAGTTTTGAAACCTGATACGGTGCAGCGTGGGATTGTCGGAGAGATTCTTCAGAGATTTGAGAGAGTAGGACTTAAAATCGTTGGGATGAAGATGGTGATGCCGGACGAAACGCTTTATCGAAAACACTATGAAGATATCGGTCAGATGATTACTCGCCGTGGCGAAGAGGCATTTAAATATAATGTTCAATATATGATGACTGGTCCAGTGATTGCTATGGTACTTGAAGGTGTCGAGGCCGTTCCTTTGGTACGAAAGATTGTTGGTCCAACTGAACCAAAATCGGCAGAAATGGGGACAATCCGAGGTGACTATTCGCATATGAGCTTTGGTTATTCAAATGCGAAGGGAATTGGTGTGCCAAATTTGGTTCATGCAAGTGGTAGTCTTGAAGAGGCAAATAAAGAGATTTTCTTGTGGTTTAACGAAAATGAACTTTATGATTATTCAGATTTGAATGAGAAGTTTACCCGTTAAAAAAGTTGTTCAAAAAAAATGGCTCGCGGAGACGCGAGTTATTTTTTCTGGAGCCGATGGCAGGGTTCGAACCTGTGACCTGCTCGTTACGAATGAGCTGCTCTACCAACTGAGCTACATCGGCATGATCTAAATGAGTTGTTAATTGTTGCCGTTGTGGCTGGAATTCGTAATACGAATGAGCTGCGATATCTGATTAACTCGGACATACGTCCTCTGACAAGCAGCTGAACTACATCGGCGCAGTTGTTATTATAACATAAAAAATAATGGTTTGTGGTATAATAAGGGGGATGCGTAACCTGAAAAAATCTTTCATTACGATTTTTAAAGAACAGAGGGGATTGTTTATATTGATGGGCCTAAACTTTTTGTTTGGGCTGTTTGTTTTGATTTTTTCTTTGGTTACTTTAAATCCGGATGGCGCGGTTGTTAAAATTGGTTATGGCGACATTGGTGGTTATAGAGATGGGACATGGGTTGATATGCTAACTTTCCCGATTCTCTCAATTCTTTTTGGCGTTTTGCATAATTTTCTTGCGGTGAAAATTTATGAAAAACACGGTGATGGAATCGCGAAAGTTTTTGTTGTTGTAAGTTTTTTGCTTCTCGTCGGAACATTTATTGTTCTTACTAGGTTGCTCGGAGAAGGATAATGGGAAAAATTATTGATATTCCGTTTGGGAAGCGCAAGCCGCTTTATCGTTTTCTTGAAATGTTACCGGGGATGATGAGCTATGGAATGATAATTCTACTTTTTGTGCTTTCGGCGATAAACCCGATTTTTGGGACGATTTACCTTCTTGTTTTGATTTCCGTAACTTTGATAAAAGCAATTGGAACGGCATTTAGGACAGTTCAGGGGCACAAGACCTTCGAAGCAGCTATGAGAGTAGATTGGCATAAAAGATATGATGATCTAGTTAATTGTCACGAGGCTTATGAAAGGCTTCGTGATGAGAAAAGCAGCGGGTATCATTTTTCTGAGCATGTTGAGAATGTTAAAAAACTATCTGCGGCACGAAAAGACGAGTATCCGAATCCAGAAAAGATTTATCATGCAGTGATTATGGCAGTTTATAATGAGGGGTTAGACACATTGCGACCGACGGTTGAGGCATTAAAAAGTACAACTTTTCCGAATGAAAGAATAATTTTCATGGTTGCTTTTGAAGAACGAGGCGGTCCAGAAACAGAGAAAAATGTGAAGATTCTAAAGAGCGAGTTTAAAGACACGTTCTATGATTTCATCTTGAGCAAACACCCAGAAAACTTGCCGAACGAAGTTGTTGGGAAAGGGCCAAATTTGGTGTTTGCAGGGGAAATGCTATCTGAATATATAAGAAAGAAACATATTCCGGTTGAAAATGTGATTGTTACTTCTCTGGATAGTGATAACCGAATGCACGAGAAATATCTGGATGCGGTAGCGTATGAATTTGTGGTTCATAAAGAACGCCAAAATCTGTCTTATCAACCGGTGTCGATTTTTACGAATAACGTTTGGGATGCGCCGGCACCATCGAGGGTAGTGGCAATTTCTAACTCGTTCTTTAATGTGACGACGACAATGAAAACTCATGCGCTTCGAAACTTTGCATCACATTCTCAACCGCTTTTGGCGCTTGAACAGATGCATTTTTGGAGTAAAAGGACGATTGTTGAAGACGGGCATCAATACTGGCGTAGTCTGTTCTTCTTCAACGGGAACTATGATGTTTTGCCAATTCGAGTGCCGATTTATCAGGATGCGGTGATTTCTGAGACGTTCTTTGAAACGCTGACGGCGCAATTTGTCCAGCTTCGTCGATGGGATTATGGCGCGAGTGATGTGGCCTATGTTGGCTCGGAATTGTTTTCTAAAGATAGAAAAATCTCTTTCTGGCTGGTTTTGCCGAAGTTTATTCGGTTGTTGGATGGGCACGTAACTTGTGCATATATGGCGCCGATTGTGGCATTTGGTGGTTGGGTGCCGATGATCATGAATATGTATTCAAGGGAAATGACGGCGTTCAATTTGCCAAATATCGTTAGTATTGTGCAGACTTTTGCGCTTATTGGTGTAATCGTGACAGTTTGGACTTCGTTCAAGCTTTTGCCAAAAAGACCAGAGAAATATAAAAAACGACGAACATTGGGAATGTTGGCACAGTGGCTTTTGATGCCGGTAATAGCGTTGTTCTATACGAGCTTTGCGGCGTTCTATTCTCAAACAAGATTACTTTTCGGTAGATATATGGAAAAGTTCGATGTAACGAAAAAAGTGGTAAAAAAATAAGACCGCAAGGTCTTTTTTTGATGGTGGGGATATGTGGACTTGAACCACAGACCTCGTCATTATCAGTGACGCGCTCTAACCAGCTGAGCTATATCCCCTTGAAATATTAAAAGACATGCCTGAATAAGGCATGTCTTATTTTACACTAATTTCTCTAAAAAGACAAGATGGAAAAGGAAATAAGGAACATATAGATGCAGATAGTAAGAGAAATACCAATGATGCCAAGGATGAGACCGGCTTTTCCGAGTTTTGAGGCGAGCCTGCGAGCGGATTTGACGCCGAAGATGATGGCGAGAATACCGCAAGGGATAGAAATGTACCAGAAGAAGTCTCCAAGAATTGAAACTATACCGAGGATGAGGGCGGCGACGTGCATTGCTGAGTGACGCCTTGCTTCTTCTTTGGCTGCGTATTTTTCTTCGTGGGTGATGGTTTCTGTTGCTGTCATTTTATTTCTCCTTTGTTAAATTTAATTCAGCTTTAAGTTTCAAATCTTTAAGTTCGTTGATTTTGAGAAGATTATCGGAAACGGTGATAAGGTCGTCGTTGATGTAAGCACCGCGGACGAGGCTGGAATCTTCATGGATAATTTCACCGCGTTCGGTGATCCCGTCTTCGAGGTTGATGTTGTAAACGATATATCCTTCGTTAACGTAGTTGCTTTTATAGTTGCTATAAGAGTCTGTAAGGTCGGAGATGTCGTCGGTTTCGTCGATTTGAATCTTGAAGTCGGATTCATAGTTGTTGACTGGGATGCCGATCAGGTTTCTTTCTTTCGAGAAGAGAAGAGCTTTTGGATTAGTGAGGATGGCGGAAGAAGTGCGAGAGTTGCCGATGTGGAGAGTACTGAGTTCTTTCGGGTTCTTGAAATCAGAGATGTCGAAGAGGGCAAGCTTCATGCCAGTGATGTAATCAAAGGAAGAGATAATTCGACCGTTCATATCTTTACGAGTTTCTTCTTCGGTGTCGATACCGATGCCGATGAGATGATCTTCGTCATAAGGATGGAGATAGACGGAATAGCCTGGGATTTTGAGTTCGCCGAGGACTTTCGGATTTTTCTCATCTTTAAGATCGACAACGAAGAGTGGGTCGGTGTTTTTGTAGGTGACAAGATAAGCTTTGTCGCCGATGAAACGAGTAGCGTGCATCTTTTCGCCTTTGCCGAGACGACCGGACTCGCCAAGTTTGTTAAGGTTTTTATCGAAGATTGCGATATAGGAACCGTTGCTGCCATAGTTCTCTTCGAGTGCGATGCGAAGATGGCCGGCATTTTCGTCGAGAGAATATTGATTGATGGTTCTGCCGTCAATTTTGGTTTTAGCGCCGTAGGAAATATCGCCGGTTTTTTCGATATTGAACTTATAGATTTCGGTTTTAGTGGTGTAAGAATAGTTTGAATAGCGGTTTTGATATGAATCAAATAGGCCAAATACGCCACCGAAGCCGAAGAGCGGGCTGATTTCGTCCCAGAGGCTACGGTTCTCATAGCTGTCGTAGGTCTCTTCGAGAAGATAAAAGGCGTTTTCAGAAACATAGGCGTTTGTGATGTCAATTATGAATGGTTCGAGAACGATGTCGCCGTCGAGGTTGTTAAGGTCGAAGACAGAAACCAAGGTGAGGTTGTCAGAAGTGACATCTTCGAGATAACGGACGGAGGTTACTGGGAATTCTTTTTCAACGAAATCTTCGGTATAGGTGCGGTCAATGAGTTTGTCGGAACTGGATTTGACGCGAAGACGACCGGAAGCGATAACATAGAGTTTGTTATCGATGCGGCGTGAGGTGTAATAAGGTTGGTTGAGCTTG
>JAEEGL013732377.1_pt1 | contig 17470 bp, 16 predicted proteins | sample 9134231 | NCBI WGS metagenome assembly JAEEGL01 (sample SAMN16246548, study PRJNA631951) | gut metagenome | biome: gut microbiome; feature: rumen; material: fiber-attached | host: Bos | place: Iran: Karaj | collected 2018-10 | reverse complement strand
GTCTCCGCTTGATGTGGCTTATGTGGCTATTTATTTATTCAGTGACGCCAGCCGTTGGATCACAGGAACTCAGATCCGGATGGATGGTGGAAGCAACCTTTAATAGTTTCGTATGGCAATTATAAAAACAAATGGGATCGGAATCTCCGCTGTCTCGGCCTGTGTCCCGAGTAAGGTGGAGCGTAACCGCGATTTGGAGTATCTGATGCCCAGATCTGAGATAGATAAAATAATCAATACTATCGGTATCGAAGAAAAAAGACTTGCTGATGACAAAGTCTGTTCTTCGGACCTGTGTTTTGCGGCTGCTAAGAAATTGTTGTATGACAATGAGATAGAGCCTGAATCTATAGATGCCCTGATATTCGTCAGTCAGACTCCTGACTATCGCCAGCCGGCGACAGCCCCTATTCTACAGCACAGGCTTGGCCTTCCGAAGACCACGCTCGCATTTGATGTGAATCTCGCTTGCTCAGGTTTTGTTTATGGTCTTTCGATCGCATATTCATTCGCATCCCAAGCGGGGATTGATAGGGTTTTACTTCTTGTAGGAGAAACCATGTCGAAGATAGTTTCCCGATATGATAAAGTTAACACTCCGCTTTTCGGGGATGCAGGAACTGCCACACTCATCGAAAAAGGCGATTTCGGGAATGCTGTTTTCTCTTTAAACTCTGATGGAAGTGGATATGAAGTTATGATGGTTCCTTATGGTGGATTCAGGAACCCAAGTTGCGAGGAAGGGTTGAAGTTGGTTGAGGATGCCGCCGGAAATCGCAGATCTGAAGAACATTTCAGGATGAATGGCATGGATGTATTTAATTTCGGAATGAGAGTCGAACCGAAGGACATTGGCTGTGTTTTGTCAGAGTCTGGAGTCTCTATAGATAATCTCGATCTTCTGATATTCCACCAGGCGAATAAGTTCATGACTGATTTTTATACAAAGAGGTTGAAATTTTCCCCCGAAAAAACTCCATACAGTTTACGATATTTCGGTAATACTAGCTCTGCTTCAATACCGTTGACTATTGTCTCTGAGTTGAAGAATAGTTATCCAAACCGTGAACGTGTTGTTTTATCCGGATTTGGAGCCGGCCTCTCATGGGGTAGCGTCTTGTTGGATTTACGTCAGTGTCGAATCTCTGATCTAATTGAGTATTAACTATTTCTATCTGATATGATCGATCTATTCGTCCCCGGCAGATTATGCCTCTTTGGCGAGCATAGTGATTGGGCGGGAAAGTACCGTGCCATGAACTCGGACATCGCGCCAGGAGTCGCCATTGTCACCGGAATCAACCATGGCATTTACGCCACCGCGGAGAAAAGCCCATTCTTTGAGATCACTTCCGAATCTCCGGAACTGGCTGATATTTGGGAAGATTTCTCATGTAAGATGGATCTCCAGGATCTGAAGAATGTCGCTCGGAGCGGATCTTTCTTCAGCTATTGCGCCGGAGTCGCCAGCTACATGTTGGAATGGTACAGGGTCAAAGGCGGATGCCACATCCACGTCACCAAGATGGACATGCCGATCAAGAGTGGCTTGTCTTCAAGCGCCGCGATTTGTGTTCTGGTCGCACGGGCTTTCAATCAGCTTTATGACTTGAATCTCAGCACGATGGGCGAGATGAATATCGCCTATTGGGGTGAGCTCAGAACTCCCTCTCGTTGCGGAAGACTGGACCAGGCTTGCGCTTTCGGTCCTCATCCAGTGACGATGACTTTTGACGCTGAGGAAGTCGAGGTCGAGCGGTTGAACATCAATCGTCCGTTGTATTGGGTGTTCTCCAATCTGGATGGCAAGAAAGACACGATAAAGATTCTATCTGACCTGAACAGGGGGTATCCCTTCGCCCAGACGGAGAAGGAAGTTAATGAGCATAAGGCTCTTGGCGAGATTAACCAGGATATAGTCTCTCGTGCGGTGGAATATATGAGAGAAGGGGAGACTGAGAAACTCGGGCTTCTCATGACAGAGGCTCAGGAGGTTTTTGACTCCTATGTCGCTCCCATGAGCCCTTCGCAATTGAAAGCTCCGGCTTTGCACAAAATATTGAAGGATCCTGTGGTCAAGTCTCTTTCTTTCGGAGGAAAGGGAGTGGGCAGCCAGGGAGATGGCTCAGTCCAATTCCTGGCGAAAGACCAGGAATCCCAGGAGAAACTTGTCACATATTTGAAAACCAAGGGCTTAGCCGCCTACAGTTTCACGATTTCGCCCACCCATAAGATCACCAAGGCCATCATCCCAGTCGCCGGATTCGGTTCAAGGCTTTATCCCGAAACACGATTCTTGAGAAAGGAGTTTTTCCCGATAGTCGATAAAGACAATCTGGTAAAGCCCGCGATCCTGATTCTTCTTGAGGAGTGCCTTGAGGCCGGGATTGAGGAGATTTGCCTGGTGCTTGGAAGTGAGGAGGAGCGTGAGATGTATCGCAACTTGTTTGAGAGGCCGATTTCCCCCGAACATTTATCGAAATTGTCCCCTGAGAAAGTCGAGTACGAATCTCGTCTGATGGAGATTGGGAAGAAACTGAGCTACGCGTATCAATATGAGAAAAAGGGATTTGGGGACGCTGTCCACAAGACAGTTGAGTTCGCCGCCGGAGACCCTGTCCTTCTTCTGCTGGGAGACACCTTGTACGAGAGCTCGATAGGGAAGTGCTGCGCCCTCCAGTTGATTGAGGCTTACGACAAGTACCAGCAAGCCATGATGTCCATTCATGAGATACCGCTCTCGAAAGTCAGTTTCTATGGCATCACAAGCGGTACTTGGCTTGACTCTAAGGAGCGTGTGCTGAACATGTCGAATATCACCGAGAAACCCTCCATCGCTTATGCTGAGGAATATCTTGGAGTTGAGTCATCCAGATCCGGCAAGAAGTATTATTCCGCCTTCGGCTCCTATATCATTACACCTGAGGTGTTTACGGAACTCGGAAAGATGGTTGAAGACAATGTCGTCAGCCAGCGTGGGGAGATTGAGTTGACAACCGCTTTGGAGAGGGTCAGGGAAAAGTATGGACTGCTTGGTGTCAGGATCCAAGGACAGATGTTTGACATTGGAGTCCCTGACGAGTTCAGGAATACTGTATTCAATTTCAGGAGACAAGATTGATTTCTATAGATGAAGTTCGTTTTCCGCAATAACACTCTTGAGCCTTTCTTCCCGAAAGGATATTCATTCTCTGGGTACGATGATATCTCGTTTATACCCGAGGATGCTGAAGAGTATGTCTGGTTCTATCAGGCTCCGGTCCATGCCAGCGTAGAGGCTAACTGTAACGAGATAGCCGCTATCCCTCAGAAATTGGAGTATGTTCTTGAAAGGATACCGGAAGGGAAGTCAGTGATCGCCTTGACGATGGATGTCTTGTATCAGGTTCCGTTGACGGAGGATGACGCGAGACTGGAGGAGGCTGTATATTCATACAATTCATTCTTGTGGGACGCTGGGCGGAAGCGACAGAATCTCAAGGTTATAGATTTCTCGGAATTCACCAGGATGTATCCCCGGGCTGACCTCATGGACTGGAGGTTTTATCTCATCAGTCAAATGGGGCTTAACCCTAAGATAGCCAAGGATTTCCAGGCATGGTGGAACAGGAAGTCGGAGAGCGTCGCTCTGAGGCGGAAGAAGTGCCTTGTCCTCGACCTGGACAATACGCTTTGGGGCGGAGTTCTCGGCGAGGATGGCGTTGGAGGAATCAAGATCGGTGGCGATTATCCCGGAAAAGCATTCCTGTTTTTCCAGGAGGCATTACTCGAGTTGTCGAAGTCAGGGGTGATTCTGTCAATATGCTCGAAGAATAATGAGAGCGATGTTGACGAGGTCTGGGAGAAGAACCCTTTCATGATCCTTAAAAAGGGGCATTTCGCGGCTTCCAGGATCAATTGGGACGATAAGGCGACCAACATAAAGGAACTTGCGAAAGAGTTGAATATAGGCCTTGATTCTTTCGTTTTTGTGGATGATAATCCTGCTGAGAGGGAACTGATCCGGCAGATGCTTCCTATGGTGGCGGTTCCTGAGTTCCCTGCCCAGCCTTACGGCCTGCCCGAGTTTTTTAAAAGCTTGGTTGACAACTATTTCAAGGTATATTCCTTGACTGAGGAAGACAAGAATAAAGTTGCTCAATACAAAGCCAACGCAGAGCGAGCCAAGGCTCAAGAGTCATTCAGCGATTTCGGCGCTTTTCTGGAGAGTCTTGACATCCGGCTGACCATACAGCAGGCGAATGAGTTCAACATCCCGAGAATAGCCCAAATGACTCAGAAGACCAATCAGTTCAACCTCACGACTCGCCGCTATACCGATTCGGACATCAAAACTTTCCTTGCCTCTGGCTGGAAAATATGGTGTCTTAGTGTCGCCGACCGTTTCGGTGACAACGGGATCACCGGTGCTATCATGGTTAACGGTGATGAGATTGATTCCTTGCTTTTAAGTTGCCGGATTCTGGGCAAGGGGATTGAGGGTGCCTTTGTGAAAGCTGTGCTCTCTATGCTGAAAGAGCAGGGATTAAAGACTCTGCGGGCGTGTTATGTTCCAACGGCAAAGAACAGTCAAGTCCATGACTTCTATGACCGTTGTGGTTTCACACCGTACTCCGTGGAAGACGGGGTAAAGAATTATGAGATAAACTTGGAATGCGCTGATTTACAAATAGAAAATTATTATCACTTAAATATTCAATAAAAATGGAAGAGAAGGTCCTGGAAATACTCCGGAACTTGTTTGAGGATGAGACACTCGACAATACTTGTTCACAAAAGAATTGTGAGAAGTGGGATTCGATGGGACATTTGCGACTCGTAGTCGAGTTGGAAAGCGAATTCGAGGTAACTCTCGAACCCGAGGAAATTGGCGAGATGGTGAGCTATGAGGACATTATCCGAATACTCAAATCCAAAGTCTCTGTCTGTTAGAGACACCGTTCTGACCCTGTTACGCCTAGGCTTGGGGGTTGATGCTTCCGTACCGATCTCCAATGACTGGGCGGAAGTGTTTGATGTCTCCTCTATTCAAGGGGTCTCAACGATTGTCTTTGATGGTGTCCTCAAGATGTTCGGTGCCGGTGATTCTGTGCCCGGGATGTCTGAGAATGAGCGGATTTACTGGCTCGCAAACACTTATCGGCAAGAGACTTTAGAGATGGCGCAGAGGAAAGCCGCATCCGATCTGGCCGAGTTGTTCGCCAAGAATAATATTACAACTTTCGCTTTGAAGGGATTCGTCGTCTCAGAGTGTTATCCTGTTCCTTCTCACCGCCAAGCCGTTGACTTCGACTGTTTCTTGCGGCCTTATCCCGGACAAGATTTCGACGCCTACGAGAAAGGTAATGTGCTGATGGAACAGAACGGTTTCGAGGTGTCCAGAGATTTCTACAAGCACAGTCATGCGACCGTCGGCATCCTTCAGGTTGAAAACCATTGTTTTCTGACTCCCTTCAGAGGCAATAAAACCCTCAAGCGGTTCGAGATTTATCTCCAGAGCCTTTTGAAGGCTGATAATGGGGCTGACAAGATTGATGGAACCGAGTTGAGCCGCCCTCCAGTTTTGTTCTCGGCACTATTCCTCCTGGAACACTCCTACTCACATTTTTTGTTGGACGGGATAGCGTTGAGACATATCACTGACTGGGCTTTGTTCATCCGTCGACATAAAGATAAGATAGATTGGGAAACACTTGAGAGTCAAGTGGATGAATTCGGTTTCCGGCGCTTCTATGACGCTTTATGCCATGTAGGTGAGTATGTGTTAGGGGAGCGAGAGTATGTTTCTTTGTCGGATCCGGAGAAGCGGATGATGGAGGGTGTCTGGGAAGGTCAGTTCGCTGATGAAACCGAGAATCTATTCAAGTCGAGGATTAACAAAGCTCGGAATATATTCCAAATGGGCTGGCGGTATCGGCTTTTCTCCTCGATCTCGATGCCAAGGGCCCTTTGGATTAAAATCAAGGGCGTGTTGTTTATCGGTAATCCCAAGTTGAATTAGCTTCAATGGCTTCTCCATTCGCCCATAAAGCACTTGTATTCTCTCAGCGTCACTTTTCGGCGTTACTGCGTCCCGTACAATCTTGTGTCGCGGCCACGCAATATTTCCTGCTGGATCTGTGGTGGGCCATTAAAGGTTACCGGAAACCATCGGACGAGGATGTCCGTCTCGTGTCTGATAATGTGACTATTATCTTCAAGTCATTTGAAAGGCAGAAACAGGCGAAGGCTCTGTACCGCAGTATACAGAAATATTACCCCGGGACCAGGGTCGTGATCGCGGATGACAGTTCCCAGCCTTTGGATTTGACTGGAGATGGCCTGACGGTCATCCAGATGCCCTTTAATTCCGGTCTGAGTAAAGGGCTTAATATGGCCCTGGAGAAGGTTGAGACGCCATTTCTTATGCGCATGGATGACGATGAGTTGTTGACAAGGCATATTAACATCGCAGATGAATTGCGTTTTCTGGAAAATCATCGTGAGGTGGATTTAGTCGCGTTTCCCTGTGTTTCGGCGATGAAATCTCTTTCTGTGAATAGTTATCTGAAAACCTTTTTCTCCTACACCATGAAAGAGGCACCGTTGCCGTTGATTATACCTCATGGCACCTATATCGATCAGAGGCATGTGGTTTTGGGCAAAGTTCCGAACAGATTTCTTGCTCGAACAGAAATGATAAAAAAGGTTGGCTGGGACGATAATATACGTATGTTGGATCATTACGATTTTTATTTCCGGGCAGCGGGAATCTTGGTCTCAACAGTAGCTTTGAATTGTATTGTCTTCCATAATCACAACTTCTTCCAGCCCAACTACAACAAGTACCGCTCGGACTGGAAGGGTGACAGGTTTTATATTCATAAAACAAGACTGCGCAAGGTTTCTAATGGTTGAGTCTAAAACAATCGATTCTTTTTTCGCATTGATTCGGGCTGGCCTCTGGGAAACGGATATCCAGATTTCTCAGCTTGGGTCGCTTGACTATGTGGCACTGAAGAAGCTTGCGGTCGAGCAGACTGTATTAGGCTTGGTCACTGCTGGCCTAGATCATGTTGTTGGCTGCAAGATCACTAAGAGTGATGCTGTTCCCTTCCTGAAGGAAGTGGTTGCTATTGAGGCGAAAAACTCATCCGTGAACCATTTCATTGTCAAATTGGTGGACAAGTTGCGGTCAGAAGCGATCGCATTTGTTTTAGTCAAGGGTCAAGGTGTCGCGCAATGCTACGAAAGACCTTCTTGGCGTAGTATCGGAGATGTTGACCTATTCTTTGATCTGGACGGATATAATAAGGCCCAAAGCGTTCTAGGCCCGATCGCATCTAAGGTCGGTCAGGAAGATAAGATCAAGAAGCACATTCCTATGACTATCGATTCGTGGATAGTCGAGTTGCATGGCGCTCTTCACTCAAATGTCTCTGAAGATCTGAATAATGGCGTAGATGCTATTCAGCGTGATATTTTTGAGAATGGTGGGACTCGGATCTGGAATAATGATGGAGTAGAGGTCCCTCTTCCAAGTCCAGATAATGACGCCGTACTTATATTCACTCATTTCCTGGGCCATTTTTATGTTGGAGGCATAGGCCTGCGACAAATCTGCGATTGGTGCCGACTGCTTTGGACATATAGGGAAACGATTGATAGATCATTACTTAGAAAACGCCTCGAGAACATGGGGGTGATTTCGGAATGGGAAGCTTTCGCCACATTCGCGGTGTCTTACCTGGGAATGCCTGAGGAAGCGATGCCATTCTATGTCGATTCACCTGCTCTTAAGCGTAAAGCCCGCCGTATTCGCGATCTGATTTTGGAGACAGGTAACTTCGGTCATAACAAAGATGATAGTTACCATCGTCGATACTCAGGGATGTCAAGGAATCTTATGGTTGTCTTACATCGTTTCATCGAGTTCATGAGACTATCAACAATATTCCCGAAGAACGCCCCCCGGTTCTTTATGACTTACATTTCTCGTAAAAAGAGGGCAGCGATGATGTAGGGTTATGAAAAGACTCGACTCGAACTCCGAAATATTCTTCGCTTTGGTAAAGGCTGGCCTCTGGGGGAAGGAGGTGCGGCTTTCAGAGTTTGGCAAGCCGGATTTCAAGAGAATCCATCTGATGGCGAGGGAGCAATCTGTCACCGGATTGGTTACGTCTGGTCTTGAATATGTTTCTGATATCCAGATAGATGAATCGGATTCGACACCTTTCTTGCAGGAGATTCTGATGGAAGAAGGGCGTAATTCCAAGATTAATCGATTTGTCGCCAAGTTGTTCGGGTATCTTGCCGAGAATGGGGTTGAAGCTGTCTTGATCAAAGGACAAGGTGTCGCTCAATGCTATTTGAAGCCTTTGTGGCGGACGGTAGGGGATGTCGATTTATTCTTGGATGAGGAGAACTACCAGAAAGCCAAAGCGGTGCTTATCCCCACGGCAAATCATGTCGATCAGGAGGTCGAGAATAAAAGGCATCTCGCTATGACCTTGGGCTCGCACGCTGTCGAACTCCACGGTGTAATGCACACCTATGTGTCAAGAAAGGTTGATGCTGTCGTTGATGAGGTCCAGAAGGTTATTTTCTCAAACAGGGAAGTCCGCTACTGGGATGATGGCGGCACAAGTATTCCGCTTCCGTCACCAGATAATGATGTTATAATCATATTCACCCACTTCATCGGGCATTTCTATGTGGGAGGGATGGGATTACGCCAAATATCCGACTGGTGCCGCTTACTCTGGACATATAAGGACGAGATCGATAGGGATCTCCTCGGGAAACGATTGAATGCCATGAAGTTAATGCCGGAGTGGAAAGCGTTTGCCGCATTCGCCGTGGAGCTGCTCGATATGCCCGCCGAGGCTATGCCGTTCTATAATGTCTCGGCAAAGAACACAAGACGAGCGCTGAGGATCCAATCGTTGATGCTCCACACTGGCAATTTCGGGCATAACAGGGATGAGAGTTACCGCCGGAGCGCTTCTAAACTGATCGTGAAAATCAGAGTGTTCTTTCATCGCTTTGGCGAGTTCATCCGGCTTTTCACTATCTTTCCTTCCAACACTCCAAAGTTCTTTGTGACGTATGTGATTGATCGGGTTAAAGGGGATTGACAATTAAGTATGCTTTTTTTGATAACTATCAAATAAATGAACGAAAACAAGAAGAGGATATACCTGTGCCTGGCGCACATGAGCGGCAAGGAGCAGGGTTTTATTAAAGAGGCGTTTGACACGAACTGGGTGGCTCCTCTTGGCGCGAATGTGAACGCGTTCGAGGAGGATTTGAAGCGGTTTGCTGATTGCCCGGAAGTGGTGGCGCTGGCGTCGGGTACCGCAGCCGTTCATCTGGCTCTTATCGAATGCGGAGTCGGCCCTGGCGATGAGGTTATAGTCCAGAGTTTCACCTTCTGCGCATCCTCGCACCCGATCACCTATCTCGGGGCTACACCTGTATTCATCGACAGTGAGAAAGATTCCTGGAATATAGATCCTGACCTTATGGAAGAGGCGATAAAGGATCGTATAGCAAAGACCGGCAAGACTCCCAAGGCGATCATTCCGGTTGCCCTATATGGAATGCCATACAAGATTGACCGGATCATGGAAATAGCTGACAGATACGGGATTCCTGTGATTGAGGACGCCGCGGAAGGGCTTGGTTCCCGCTATGATGGGAGAGTCCTTGGCACTTATGGAAAGTTCGGGGTGCTGTCATTCAACGGCAACAAGATGATCACGACCTCCGGTGGTGGCGCTCTGATATGTTCCAGTCCCGAGATGAAGAACAAAATCCTGTGGTACGCTACCCAGGCTCGCGAGGCCTATCCATATTACCAACATGAGGCTATCGGGTACAACTATCGTCTCTCGAACATTTGCGCCGGCATCGGTCGCGGGCAAATGGCGGTGCTTGAGGAGCATATCGCTCATCACAAGCATGTGAAGGAGTTGTATATAAAGTTGCTGGCGGATGTTCCCGGAATAACTGTTCATGATAATCCTTCAAGCAGGGATGACAGTAATTTCTGGCTGAACACGATAACAGTCGATCCTTCTGTCAAGGTCAAGGGTCAGGAGAATGCCTATAAGACTGTAGTGAAGGGCGCTGTAGGAGGTGCCGCAGGTGTTGTCCATGCTGTTGATAATCCGCGGACCGAGTGCGAGCCGAATGATAATGTCGAGGCTCTCAGGGTCTATCTGGATGAGGCTGGGATTGAGGCCCGTCCTCTCTGGAAACCGATGCACAAGCAGCCGGTCTACAAAAATGCGCCCGCATATGTCAATGGGGTGTCAGAGTCTCTTTTCAAGGTCGGAATGTGCCTTCCGAGCGGTCCGCTCGTGACCGACGATGATGTCCGTTATATCGTGGACAAAATCAAGGAAGCTATTGTTTGATTTAGGATGAATGAGTTTTTCCTCACATTGCTGTTGATGGGTGCCCTTTCCACGGGAGGGCCGCTTCCTTTCTGGATGACTTCAAACCAGTTCGGCTTGATGCCGGAGACCTCAGGGGCATTGGCTATGGCGAGGATGGGAACTGAATATGACCCCTCGAAGACAGTCCAGTGGCGCTGGGGAGCCTCTTTGGCCGCCAATTATGGCATTGCGGTTGGTGAGCGTAGTCGAACCACCGCCATTATTCCTGACGAATTCTTCGCCAGTCTCAAATGGAAGGTATTCTCAGTCGACCTGGGCATGAGGCGTTTTGATCTTGAGTATTACGGGGCAGGAACCAATACTCTCGGTTCAATGTCCACCACGGGCGGCCATATAATCTGGAGCGGCAACGCTCGATCAATTCCAGGCTATTCGGTTAATCTCGATCCCGTTTCGATCCCGCTAACAAAAGGTAGGGTTAAATTCTTCGGCAGTTTCGCTGATTATCGTACAACTGACAACCGCTACATGAAGGGCGCCTTGCTCCATAGGACAAAGATGGGGCTTGATATCCAGATCACGGAAAGACTTGATTTTCATGGGGTTTTCGACCATTTTGCCCTTTGGGGAGGCAAGAATGACGCGCTCTCAATGCCAGTGACTCCCGGTAATTATTTCCGGGTTATCACGTCGAGAAAAGCTTCCACGGCCGGAACTCAGAGCGATCAAATCAATGTTATCGGTGATCAGAGAGGCGCTGAGACATTCCGCTTTAACTGGCGTGGAAATGGATGGAGGCTGTCATTACAGCACGATATTCCGTACGACGACGGTTCAGGCATGGGCTTCCAGAATTTCCCGGATGGTGTCAACACGATCTGGCTTGGTTTTGACGACAAAGATCAATGGGTGACGGATATTCTTTATGAATACCAATACACCATGTTCCAATCAGGGACCATGCATGACCGTCCGACCACAGATGAGGAAAAAGCGCATCTTGATCCATCTGATGAATTCCATTATTACAGGCATATCGTCGGGGGTGGGGATAATTACTTCAATAATGGAGAATACAAATCCGGCTGGACATATTATGGTCATACAATAGGGAATCCGCTCTTTGTTCCTAAAGGCACTCATGCCGGCACATGGACGGGTAGGAATACAGTTCTTGGGGTGGAGAATAACCGTCTGAAAGCACATCATTTCAGCATCGCGGGTAAACTATTCAGGAAAGCTCCTTACAAACTGATGCTTACTTACAGCCACAATTACGGGACCTACGGGATACCTTACAAAGGAGAGTCACAGTGGCTCAAAGACTGGGGAACAGTCAAGGAAACTCCTCTGAATCAGGTGAGTGGAGCGTTCGTCGGAGAAATCCCCGGACTGCTGGAACACTTTACTCTGACTTATGGTCTCTATGCCGACAGAGGAGAGCTTCTTCCCGACAACTTCGGCGCCACCCTCGGCATCCGCTATTCATTATGAAGATCCTTTACGTCACCACAATCTCAATGACTCTCGATTACTTCCTGAAGGGAGTCATGACTGACCTTGTGAAGGCCGGGAACGAGGTTGTCGCCGTCTCATCGCCGGGGGAGTGGATGCCCTCAGTTAAGGCTCTGGAAGGCGTCAAGGTGATTGAGGTTCCGATGGAGAGAAGAATATCCCCGTTTAAAGACCTACGTTCGCTTTGGAGACTTTACAAGGTCATTCGCGCTGAGAGACCGGACATTGTCCACAGCTTCACTCCGAAAGCCGGATTGCTGGCTATGATGGCCTCCAAGTTGGCTGGAATAAAGATCAGGGTGCATACTTTCACTGGCCTGGTCTTTCCGACCTCTACGGGGCTCAAGAAACGCTTGCTGATGACCACTGACAGAGTCACTTGCTCATGCGCCACTCATATTATCGCCGAGGGGCAGGGGGTGAGGAAAGATCTTGTTGACGCCGGAATCACTCGGAAGGACGTGAATGTGCTCGGCCACGGCAATATACGCGGCATAGACATGAACTGGTACGACCGCTCAGCTGATGTTATGGAACTAGCTGATAAACTTAGGGTTCCTGGTGTTTTCACCTTCCTTTTTGTCGGCAGGGTCGTGCGTGACAAGGGTATCTCGGAACTCGTCGAGGCCTTTAAAGGATTGGCTGCCGAGAATACTCGCCTGGTTCTTGTCGGCCCGTTCGAGGATGATGTGGATCCGGTCCCGGAAGGCGTCAGGAAGTATATCCAAGAGACCCCGGAAATCATCACCACTGGCGAAGTGCTAGGGAAGGGCTTGCTGGCTTGGTACGCCGCGTCAGATTGCTTTGTGTTGCCTAGCTATCGGGAAGGTTTCCCTAATACTGTTTTGGAGGCTGGAGCCATGGGACTTCCTTCCATTGTGACTGACATCAATGGGTCCAGAGAGATAATCTCCGATGGAGTCAACGGTTTGATCGTCCCGACCCACAATAGTGAGGCGCTCCTTGAGGCGATGCGCAAAATGCTGATAGATGATGACTTCCGTACTGGCGCGGCATCAGTCAGCCGTGAGATGATTTCCTCAAGGTTTGAGCAGGGATATGTCCGGGAATGCCTCTATGGATTCTATAAAGCTATACAGACAAAATAGCCTATAACGAATTTTTTACTAACTTTGTAAGTTGCATATGAAGAACGTCAAGGACATAGTCGATTGGTATTTTTCCAAGCAGGCTCTCCCATATTGGGCAGTGCTTGTTATCGACTGCCTTCTCATTCTTTTCTCGGCCTACCTTGTCTTCTGGGCTTTCTACAGGGTAATGGCCACGCTGGCCTCGTTCTGGCCTTTGTTCAGAGTGATGGTGATATATATTGCCATTTGCATCGTGTTCTTCAGGATATTCAAGACTTATGTCGGAATCATAAGATATTCATCCTTCATTGATTTGCTCCGTATAGGATTCGCGATGGGTGGCGCATATATCGTCTCTTTCGGTTTGCACTATCTCATCAATTCGGTCCCTGAGCCAGTCCTCGCACACCTGACCGCGCGAGTTTTATTCTTCATATTCGCATTGGCCACTATTCTGATGTGGACTGAGAGGATTTTGATTAAGTTCGTGTATGACAGTTATTTCCGGTCAGACGCGGCGATGAGGGTTTTTATTTTCGGAATCCGGTCCGGCGGGATTGGACTCGCCAAATCCATAAAGGGAGAGAAGCCCGCCCGATTCAAACTTGTCGGCTTCATTTCTCATGATAAGGATCTCCACGCGAAGGGCACACGTCTCATGGGAGAGCCGGTCTACGACGCTGACGAGACTCTTTCGCATGTCCTGACAGAACGTCACGTGCAGGCTGTTCTGGTCGCTCCTGGAAGGATTGAACGATTCAGGGAGGATACCGCGCTTCAAGATCAGATTATCGCCAGCGGCGCCAAGATTTATTTCTCCCACGACGCGATTGAGTGGGATAAGGACACCTTGGTAGGCCCTACAAGATTGAAGGAGGTCAGTGTAGCGGATCTGTTACCCCGCAACCAGATTGAGATCGACCTTGATTCAGTCGCCGCTGATCTTAAGGGCGCCAGAGTGTTGATCACAGGCTCAGCTGGCAGCATCGGCAGCGAGATGGTCCGCCAAGTGGCGATATTCGGGCCTTCTGAAATGATGCTGATTGATTCAGCCGAGACCCCTCAGCATGATATAAGGCTCATGATGGCCAAGGAGTATCCTTCCGTCAAGTCCACGACTCTGGTCACCAGTATCACCAACGCGGAGAGGATGGAAGCGGTTTTCCGTGATTTCCAGCCTGAGTTTGTCTTCCATGCGGCAGCCTACAAGCATGTTCCGATGATGGAGGATAACCCTTCTGAGAGTATCCAGAACAACGTTTATGGAACAAAGGTGCTTGCCGACCTGTCTGTCAAATACGGAGTCAGGAAGTTTGTCATGATTTCGACAGACAAGGCTGTGAACCCGACGAATGTGATGGGGTGCTCGAAGAGGATTTGCGAGATTTACGTTCAGAGCCTGAACAAGGCTGAAGTCGAGGGGAAGGTTGAAGGACACACTCAGTTCGTTACAACCAGATTCGGTAACGTGTTGGGTTCCAGCGGTTCCGTAATCCCGATTTTCGAGAAGCAGATAAAGGCAGGCGGCCCTGTGACCGTGACTCATCCCGATATCATCCGCTATTTCATGCTTATTCCTGAGGCTTGCAAGCTTGTTCTTGAGGCCGGAACCAAGGGTAATGGGGGAGAGATATTCGTGTTTGACATGGGCAAGCCCGTCCGTATCGCTGATCTTGCCAGAAGGATGATTGAGCTCAGTGGAGCAAAGGATGTTGAGATTAAGTACACCGGGCTGCGTGACGGTGAGAAACTATACGAGGAACTTCTTAGCGAGAAGGAGACGACAAAGCCTTCATTCAACGAGAAGATCCGCATCGCTGAAGTTCGTGAATATGATTACGCCGAGGTTGAGAAAGCCGTCAATGAGCTGATCTCTATCTCTCATGAATATGACGACTTCAAGACAGTCGCTGCGATGAAGCGTTTGGTACCTGAATATGTGAGCACGAACTCGGCGTTTTCTGTTTTGGATAAGTAATTGATATGTGGCCATTTTCTAAGCGTTTGACTCTAACATCATCCCAGATTTTTGAGGGATTCACAGATTGCCATTCCCATATTCTTCCTGGTGTAGATGATGGTGTCAAACACATTGAGGAGTCGCTGGATATCCTGAGCCGTTATGAGGAGATGGGATTCAAGGCTGTATGGTTTACTCCTCACATCATGGAGGATATTCCTAACACTACAGCTGATTTGAGGGAGCGTTTCGAGGCGTTGAAGGCCGAGTATCACGGGCCGCTCGAGCTCCATCTCGGAGCTGAGAACATGATTGATAATCTGTTCGAGAACCGATTGGCTGACAATGATTTCCTTCCCATGGGACCGAAACTGGACCACCTCCTTGTCGAGACTTCATATTTCACTCCTCCATATGGTTTCCATGACACTCTGGAGAAGGTCAAGGCCGCGGGCTATTTCCCTGTCCTTGCCCATCCGGAGAGATATGTCTACATGGGATCAAAAGATTATGACCGCCTGAAGGAGATGAATATTCTCTTCCAGCTTAACCTGTTCTCTTTGGCTGGATATTATGGTTCCTCTGTCCAGCACACGGCTGAGGCGCTTCTGAAGAAGGGGTACTATGATTATGCCGGCACAGACATCCACACCGTCACGATGCTGGATCGCTGGCCTCTTCGTCCTATCTCCCCCAAGCACCTCCCGGAATTCCGCACTCTTTAGCTTAAAGCTGCTTGTTAAGTCGGCGTATTATCCGATCCACGTCGGACTCTAAAACCGTGCCTTTAAGGGCCACGACAGTCTGGCCATAAAGGATTATGACAAGGTCAGACACATGCGCGCCATCCTCTGAGACCTCGCCATACGTCTCATCAAAAGCGAAGGTCCCTTCTCCGTTTCTCCTGACCAAATTCTCTGGCCTCAGGTTGCGTTTTACGGCCGTTTCTATCTCGTCCTTCAGCTCCGGCCGGCTGTCACCGTAGTCAAGCATATAGACTACACCGACCCTCTTGAAAGCCTTGGCCACTTTCCTGGTCCAGGCACTTCCCGCTTTACCGACCGTTTTACCCATCGTCATAGCGACGCGTCCAAGTTTCATCAGTGACACGTTGCCACGGCCGTCATAGCGTTCCATAAGAGCTGTGATGTTCTCGAATCCTTCCTGGTAAGTCCCATCAAAGGGAGTCTCAGCTGGGGCCGCAAGCCCGGATAAAGGCCCCTGGCCGGGAATCTGGGCATTGGCCCGTATTCCCATTGCCAGGAGCGTTGTTAATACTACTACACGAAATAACCTCATATCCGGCTATGTATTAAAGCATATTCTTTGAGACTCCGGCAACTGCCTCTTCCACATCAGACCTTTTCATCAGGCCATCTATTCCGATGAAGACAGTCTCTCCATCGTCCTTATTGAATATCGTGAGCAACAGACTCTTGAGGAACTCATCATTGCCGAGGGATAAGATGTTGACTTTCTGGCCGCCATCCTTCACTTCCATCAGTGTCTCAAACTTCTGACCTCCAACGACCTTGTTGACATCTTTGGATATTTTTTCGGCCAGGGAACTGTCCTCTGTCCTGAGCAGATAGAAACCTGTCATAGACTTGATCATCGGGCCGAAATCCACATCGCTGTCCTCAATCCTGACCTCGGGAACCTTCCCGATCATCTTGAACATGGCTGGTGAGATGTAGACGGCGGTGATGCGATCATCATCTGAATACTTCTGATACAATGACTTATAGTCCTGGGCAACCGCTGATATAGTCAATAATGCGGCGGCGAGTGTTATTATAATCCTTTTCATTTTGTCAAAGCGTTATTAAGTTGTTCGTTGATTGTTCCGGACACGGAAAGAAGAACCCTTTCCACCTCGGCATAGGCCAAGGCCGGGTCATCGAAAGTATCTTGCAGCTGAGGTGGTCTAAGGCTGATAGCCAGACCAACGACAAGGAGTAGGGAAGCCGCTATGCCGCAGATCCAAGGGATCATACGCTTACGGGAACGGGCGTATAACGTCTGTCCGATTCTGTTCTCAAGACCTGCCGGGACCTCAGTCGATTCATCAAGCGAGATCCTCTCGAGATCCTCGAGACTCAGTTTCTCTATTTCATCTATTGTCTTCATCCGCAATCATTTTCTTTAAGTTCTTTCTGGCGTTGCTGAGTTTTACTCTCACATTGGTTTCGGAGAGTCCGGTCAACAGCGCTATCTCCGGGTAAGATTTGTTGTCGAAAACTTTCATTTCCAACACCTTCCGTTGTTTGTCAGGGAGCCTCGCCAAGCATTGTTGTATGCGTTCAAGGTTCTCTTTCCTGATCAATACCGAATCCATCCCGTACGAGTTGTCCGGCATGTCATCTAATACTTCCTGGGCCGCAAAATCTCTTTTGGCGAGCGCCGAGCTCCGGATCTTGTCCAGGCAGATGTTTCTTATAACCGTGATTCCGAAGGCCGCGGGGTTCTTTATCCCGCCAAGAGTAGAGCGCATATTCCAAAGCCTGACCATCAGGTCTTGG
>JAEEGL013524079.1_pt1 | contig 17470 bp, 7 predicted proteins | sample 9134231 | NCBI WGS metagenome assembly JAEEGL01 (sample SAMN16246548, study PRJNA631951) | gut metagenome | biome: gut microbiome; feature: rumen; material: fiber-attached | host: Bos | place: Iran: Karaj | collected 2018-10 | reverse complement strand
TGACGCCTGCCATAACCATCAAGAAAATAAAATAGTCTCTCAAGTTCATACGCCCTCCTTCTGCTGTTCAAGGTCATCTTTCACCGGGAAAAACGCCGCTCCCAAAAGCGAGGCCACCAAGGCACAAATGATAATCGCAAATCCCACCGTCACATGGCTCAATGCAGGAACAAACTTGAAAGCAAAGCTACAGGCAATTGCAATAGCCACCGCAACCAGTGTAGAACGTGAAGTCTTCATCTGGGGAACCACAATTGCCACGAACATTCCATAAAGAGCAACGCCCAGCGCATTGGTTACCACCGCCGGCAAGATTTCTCCGCAGATGGCTCCAGCCATCGTTCCTGACGACCATCCAATGTACGGAAGTACCATAAGGCCTGCAAAGTACCGAGCTGTCACAGGAGATTTCTGGCTTACGGCCAGAGCATAAATTTCATCGGTGATTCCCGTTGCCAGGAGAAGTCTTTTAAAAGTTCCAAAATTAGGAGCCACCTTTTGCGACAAAGATATGGCCATAAGGCTGTACCGCAAATTGATAAAGAAAGTGGCAATAGCCATTTCAATAAAAGTACCCGCAGCATCCGCCATGATCTGAAGCCCAGCAAACTGGCCCGCCGAGGTCAAGTTGGTCATAGAAATCAAGGTCACCAGATACCACGAAAAAAACTTGGAGCCCGCTATACCAAAAGAGAAGGAAACCGCAAAATAGCCGAGGCCTATAGGCAGGCCATCTTTTACACCTTTTGAAAAAGTCATGTACCAAATTTAGTTATTTTTTATAGTTTATTTATGCAAATATGCAAATTTATGCATTTTATAAGAAAGTCTCTATACAAATAGGGAGGGGTGCACCCCTCCCTAAGACCCTCCCTGCACTCAATAAACCGCTAAGCTCTGGTCACAAGGCTTTGGCTTTGCGGTTTATTTTCGTGGGCACCTAACGGTGCTTTTGTAAATTAACGTATAATAATACGGCTGGTCTTTACGGCACTGCCGCTCGTTACGCGGACCATGTAACTACCCTGCGGAAGCCCCTGGAGGGAAACTTCCCTACTACCGGCAAAAGTTTCCTGGAAGGTTTTTACACGATTGCCCAGCATATCAAAGACATGCACGCGGACAAGGGCCTGCTTAGGCATGGTAACTGTCAGAACATTATGACTGAAGGCCATATTCAGCAATGCATTCGTTCTTGCAATAAACACATCTGTTGCGTCTGTCGGGGCATTGGAGCTGGAACTGCCAGAAATGACATCCGGTTCCTGCGCACCAGAGCTGGAGGCCACAACGTAATCACAGGAAGTTTTCTCCCACCAGGTAGAATCTGCAGCATTCGTTTCCACCCACTTGAGGATTCTGCTCCTTTGCGGACTCAACGTATAGCAAGTTTCTTCTTGCATATTCAAAAGTCCCGAATAGAAGCAATTCAAAGCATAGCCGCCTTGCCCATTAGCAAAGACAATGCAGGGGCCCTCGTAGGAACTACTAGAGGGCTGATCTTCGACGCTGGAACTAGATTCTTCGACACTAGAACTAGACTCCTCGACGCTGGAGCTAGATTCTTCGACACTAGAACTAGACTCCTCAACGCTGGAGCTAGAAGACTGTTCTTCGCTGCTGGAACTGGACTCCTCAACGCTGGAGCTAGAAGACTGTTCTTCGCTGCTAGAACTGATTTCTTCGCTAGAGGAAGATTCCTCGCTGCTGGAACTGATTTCTTCGCTAGAGGAAGACTCCTCGCTGCTGGAACTGGATTCTTCTTCGCTGGAGCTAGAAGACTGTTCCTCGCTGCTGGAACTGATCTCTTCACTAGAAGAAGATTCTTCGCTACTGGAGCTTTCAGGAATCTGTTCTTGACGGAAGGTGGCCATATAGCTAGCCTCACCTGTCACAGACACAATTTCTGGTTCCCAAGAGTCAAAGAAATAGCGATACGCTTCCGTCGAGGGTTTGAATGGCACTGTACCCTCATAAACAGGTACTGTACCATACTCAACCATCGTATTCTGCAACTCGGTATTATCGTAATTCAAGAATACAACGGTATACTTGTTCACTGTACTGCTCACTACAGCCGTATAGGTAGCCTCGCCCGTCACAGCGGTTAATGCAGGCGTCCAGCCGTCAAACGTGTAGGTGTACTGGGCCGTGTTGGCGAGCGTTTTGCCCTTAGGAGCCGTGGGTTCCGTACCGTATTCCACCTGGGCCGTAGTTTCCGTGCCGTCGCCGTTTACGAAGGTGATGGTGTACTTATTCTTCGTAGAGGTGTAAGTGGCCGTATAGGTAGCGTTTTTCGTTACATCAGCAAGTGTCGGTGTCCAACCGGCGAAGGTGTAGGTATATTCATCCGTAGCAGCCTTGGTCGGATTGGCAGGCTTTACAATGGCGGTGGCAACCGTTCCATAAGCATACTCCGTTGCAGCCTTCAATACCGTTCCATCTTCATCCACGAAGGTTACCGTATACTTGTTAGTAGAAGACGTGTAGGTTGCCGTATAGGTCACATCGCCAGTCACGTCAGCCAGTGCGGGAGACCAGCCTGCAAAGGTATAGGTCACACCATCATCACCCGGCTTTGTCGGATCGGCGGGCTTCACGATGTTGGCGGCAGCAGTACCATAGTCGTATTCAGCAGCCGCCAACAACTCCGTGCTACCATCTTCATCCACGAAGGTTACCGTGTACTTGTTCACCGTGCTGCTCACCACAGCCGTATAGGTGGCGTCACCCGTCACCTCGGCAAGTGCCGGAGTCCAACCGTCAAATGTGTAGGTGTACTGGGCCGTGTTGGCAGGAGTCTTACCCTCAGGTGCAGTAGGCACCGTGCCGTATTCCACCTCGGCAGTAGTTTCCGTACCGTCGCCGTTCACGAAGGTGATGGTGTACTTGTTCTTCGTAGAGGTGTAGGTGGCCGTGTAGGTAGCGTTTTTCGTTACATCAGCAAGCGTCGGGGTCCATCCGGCGAAGGTGTAGGAGTATTCAGCCGTAGCGGCCTTCGTCGGATCCGCAGGTTTCACAACATTAGTGGCAGTGGTACCAAAGTCGTATTCCGCAGCTGCCAACAACACCGTGCTACCATCTTCATCCACGAAGGTTACCGTGTACTTGTTCACTGTACTGCTCACTACAGCCGTATAGGTAGCCTCGCCCGTTACAGCCACAATCTCGGAATCCCAACCGCCAAACATGTAGGTGTACTGTGCCGTATTAGCAGGAGTCTTGCCTTCAGGAGCCGTAGGTACCGTACCGTATTCCACCTGGGCCGTAGTTTCCGTACCATCACCATTCACAAAGGTGATTGTGTACTTGTTCTTCGTAGAAGTGTAGGTGGCCGTGTAGGTAGCATTTTCTGTCACCCTAGCAATTTCAGGACTCCAACCGGTGAAGGTGTAGGTGTATTCAGCCGTAGCAGCCTTCGTCGGATCCGCAGGCTTCTCGATGTTGGCGGCAACGGTACCGTAATCGTATTCCGTCGCAGCCTTCAAAACCGTTTCGTCTTCATCCACAAAAGTAACGGTGTACTTGTTCAGGGTCGCCGTATAGGTCGCAATATAGGTGGCATTGTCCACTACATCCACAAGTTCCGGCGACCAACCAGCAAATTCATATGTGAATTCTGCATTAGCGTCCTTCGTAGGAGTCGCGGGTTGTACAATATCGGCAGCCAAGGTTCCAAAATCATATTCTGCTGCAGCCTTCAAAACCGTAGTCAAATCATCATCCACGAAAGTCACTGTAAACTTTCTCTTGGTTCCTACAAACTTGGCCGTATAATCGGCATCCTGCGTGACGGTCACCAAATCGGGATCCCAACCGTCAAAGGCATAGGTATACCCCGCATCCATTGCTTTAACGGGCGTTTCTCCAGAATAGACGGGAACTTCGCCATAGGCCACAGATTCCGTTGCAAGAACATCTTCTCCATTCAAGAAACGAATAGAATAGGCATTTACAACTGCATTAAAATCAGCCACGTACGTTGCATTTTCTGTTGCAGTCGTCAGTGCCGGAGTCCAACCCGTAAAATTGTAGGTATACTGAGCCGTTGCAGCCTTAGTGGGTTCATCGCCGGTATATGCAGGAACCAATCCTTCTTCCACTTCTACCGTCTGCAAAACTGTCTCACCATTCATAAACGTAATAGTGTACTTGACAACACCACAGGAAGTTTCAACCCACCAATAAGTTTCAGCAGCATCACCATTTATGTATTGGGGATTTTCGTTCATACGATCAGGGTTCATCGTATAGCATTTTCCCTCTTCCATATGCTGAAGACCAGAATTGTAACAATGATCACCATAATTTCCGGTACCATTTACCCATGTAATGCAAGGGCCGTCCCACGCGGAACTTGACGAAGTCTCGGAGCTAGAGCTAGACTCTTCAACGCTAGAACTAGATTCTTCCTCACTAGAACTTGATACTTCTTCCGAAGAGCTGCTCTCCTCAGAAGAGCTACTCTCTTCAGACGAGCTACTTTCTTCGGAGCTAGAAGAGCTTTCTTCGTTTCCGCAAGAAGTTTCCACCCACCAATATTCCTGAGCGGCATCATCATTCATATAGGTTTGAATATCATTAATTCTTGCCGGATTCAGCATGTAGCATTTTCCTTCTTCCATATGCTGAAGACCAGAATTGTAGCAATGGTCACCATAACCACCAGTGCCATTTACAAATGTGATACAAGGGCCATTCGACACGGAGCTAGACGAAACCACAGAACTTGACGATTCCTCTGACGAACTGCTTTCCTCGGAACTAGAGCTGACCGAGCTAGATGACACGCTTGAAGAAGAAATGCTAGAAGACGAGGCAACAGAGCTACTAGAAGCAGGTTCGGGCAAGCCCTCACAACGGACATCATCTATTTCCAAAGTTCCAGCGTCACCTGTCTGGCCTGTAATCTGCCAACTGAAGGCCTTTGCATTGGCACGGGCATCGGCAACATTGACGGTCACATCGGTCCATGTGGGCTGAGTCATAGACGCTAGGGCAACCGTCTTCTTGGTCCAGCTGCTAGCACTTTCAGCAGAAGCTTCATGGTAGCCATAATCCGTTACCAGCGGTGTTTCCATACGTATCGTATGGGCGGCTCCCTTATAGTAATAGCTGATGCTGGTACAAGAATTCAAGCTAACGGCACTCTTATCCGACAGCAGGTCGATAGAAATACCCACCTGCGGTTCATAAGGCAAGCCGGCCTTATTCAGAGAATAGGTAGCCTTGAACGCTTTGGAAGAATTATGACCATCAGAAAAGCCGGTCGTAATCGTGGAAGCGCCACTCTTATCGTTATCGTCATAGGTAGTCCATTCACCGCCCCATTCGGACACGTAGTCTGCGTCTTCAAAATTGTCGATCAAGGCAGTCAAATTGCTTGGCGTCGGGGCTGCCGAGGAGCTAGACGGTCTACTAGAAGAACTTTGGGCCGTAGAACTAGAGGAATTTCCCGAATTGCTGCTGTTGCCGCCACTGAGGGGAATAGGGTTAGCCCTTGCAAAAGAATAAAAATCACTGTTCGGCTCCTGAATGGTAATACCAATAACGCCATCGGAAATGCGAGCATTCAAGTTACTCACATTCATCCAATCCTTGTAATCATCATTGCTGCTGCCACCAACACCGTAACCATCATCAGCAATAATCTTTTTGCCACCCATGGCCGCACTGGCCTGAGCCCATGTCATCGTATTGCCGTAATCACTACGAATACGACTGTCATTTCCCTGGGTGCGTCCTCCAGAAGAAAACAAGTAATCTACTTTACTCTGGTCAAAGTTGGAATACCACGTAGTGACATAGTCGTTCATCCACGGAGAAATATCCACTGCAATCTTAGCATTGGGCAAATACTGTTTGATAGCCTCCACAATCTGATTAAAGTAGGCGCCACAAAGGTCAGCATCAGGAATTCCCCCACCCACCTGCGTAAATTCAGAACGGGCTTCTCCCGAAGCAGAATACTGGAAAAAATCCGGTTCAATCAGCCAAATGGTCGTCTTATCAGTCCCATAGTCCTGCGCAATCCCATGCGCATAAGCTTTGTAACGATCAATTATATCGCCCCAATGAGATCGAATCGTCTGAGCGCCATTGGTGCAATGATTGTTGGACGATCCCATATCGCAATCCCCATAACCCAGATCCTTGTCGTATTCCGCAATCACATAAGCATAAATAACTGGAGTCAGATCATATTGGGAGCAGGTACGTACCATATCTCCCTCCCAACCAGCATTATAAAACGCGTTGTCGCCAAGCCAGATTGCCAAATGCGTCAGTCCCAATTCGGACAAATTGACGCCTTTGAGGTTTCCATCCCACTGCCGTCCATAGTTAAAATGCCCCTCATCAAAAGCGGCAAACACGGCAGAGGCCATCAGCAAAACCAGTAACGCACTGATAATTTTCTTCATCACAACACCTTTTTCAAAACAGTCTATAAAAGATAATTCCCCTGCTCCTTGGAGCGGGGGAACATATCGATTAAATTACTTTATTTCAACATGATTCTGCGATTCTGGACTTGGCCGCCAGACTTTATCCGCAGAATATAGTTACCAGAATTTAACATTTCTAGTCCAATGGCGCCCGACACCTGATCGAACCGTGCCAAGGGGCGCCCCTGCATGTCAAATACATGTATGGTTGCCTGGCCTCCAGCCACCTGGAGTGTGCGACCGTTCATGCCCACAGAAACAGGGAACTTCACTGCACCGCGCAAAGCAAGCGTCGAAGATCCGTTAGAGGCCGGAGTCACACTGCCATTAGAAGCAGGAACCACGCTACCGTTGGAAGCCGGCGTTACGCTACCGTTAGACGATGCAGGAACCACATTGTTCACACTAGAAGCAGGAGTAATATTGTTTGTAGAAGAACTAGACAAACCACTGTTGTTGTTTGAACTGGAGGAATTCGTAGTAGACAGCGAACTAGAGCTAGAGGCGGCAGAAGATTCCGGTTCCACCACGTTCACCTTGATTTCGTACTTAGTTCCGTTTACATTCAAGGTTTCGCTCCAATCACCAGTCTGCAGCCACTGTGTAGACTGAGAATTACTGATGGTAAGGGTATTACCCACATAGTCGTAGGAAAGCCACCAAATATAGTACGTCTCCTGCTTAAACGAAGTCACATTCGTGAGCGTAACCGTCTCGAAATCGGCGCCCTTGATCAGATTCTGCGTAAGGTTTCCGGAAACAACGACGCCACCGGTAGCACTGCTCGAAACAACACTAGAGCTGGACTCTTGAGCAGAGCTGGAGCTTCCGCTCAAGGAAATTTCGTTATAGACAGCCGTATAAGAAGCCTTGCCCACAACCTTCTTCAATTCGGGATTCCAGCCCTTAAATTCGTAACGGAAGGACTTGCTGGATTCACGTGTCGGCTCGGGACCGGCATACACAGGAACCTTTCCGTAGTTCACGTCAACCCACCACAGTTCCTCATTGTTGTAGTTGAAGAACGTAATCTTGTAAGCCTTAACCGTCTGAACAATGTTGGCCGTGTAGGTAGCCGGGCCAGTGACGGCAACAAGCGCGGGAGTCCAACCACCAAAGCTGTAGCTATACTGGTCATCATCCTTGGGCAATTCTACACTTGTGGGAGCCTCGGGAATTTCTCCCTCCGCCACTTTGATGGTCTGAACCGTCTTGCCGTTCACCACAAACTTGATATCGTACTTTACAACTGCCGCAGAAGAGCTAGATGGCGCCACAGAAGAACTAGACAGTACCTCGTGACCGTCAGCTAGTTTCAGAGAAAGATTGGAGATGGTCACCGATTCCCAGCGGGAGCCGGGCATGGTCAAAGTCAAGGTAACGTTTTCAGTCTTGGTCGCCTTGAAGGTGCAAGTATAAGCCTGGACACCTTCGTTTCCATCCAATTCCACCGTACCGTTACAATAAGAGCCCAAAGAAACGGCCATGTCCATGGTGTTCTGCTGGATAGAGGCGTCAAAGCTCAGCGTATAGGACTTGTTCTTCTCAACTTCGCCCAGGCCCTTGGTCACCACACGGTCAGAAACCCAATCATTCGATGCTCCGATCACCACATCGCCAGCACCGCTAACGGTAAGTTGAGTGTTGGATTGCCAATCGTTGCTCACAGAGGCAGAGCTTGCCGCTGCAGAACTGGCAGGAGCCTGCGAAGAAGAGCTTACAGAAGAAGAACTCTGGACAGAACTACTAGAGACTTCCTTCACTGTCAGCACCATTGTGTAGGCGGTTCCGTTCACCGTGAAGTTCTCACGGAAGGTTCCCAGGGTCGCACTTGCGGGAACAACGGCGTCCAAGGTGAGCACATTGCCAGAACGGGTCATGTTCAGGTAGTAGATATTCTGGGTATTTCTCTGGAAGCTGTTGACATTCGTAAAGATTACCGGGCTCATGGAGCCGCCACGGAGCACCGTCTGCGTCAGGTTTCCGGTAATCACCAGCTTGGCGCTGCTAGAAGAAGCAACGGAACTAGAAGAGGGCTTTACACTAGAAGAAGACTGTTGCACAGAGCTAGAAGAAGGCTTCACACTAGAGGAAGAAGGCGGAACGGCGCTGGAAGAGCTGGCCTCCTTAAGTCCCAGGCACTTCACGTTATCGATCTGCAGGGTACCGGCAGTACCCGAAGTTCCCTGGAGCTGCCAGCTGAAGGCCGTAACGGCTTTACGCACATTGGAAATGTCTGCGGGCATACCCCAGCCCGTTTCCTGAGCCAGGTCATCCCAGTAGACCGTACGGGTTTTCCAGCCGGAGCTTGCATTTGCGGCAGACTTGTGGTAGTTGTATTCTACATCAACGGTAGATTGAACCCTAAAGTCATGGGCATCGCCCTTGTAATCGTACTGGATAGCGGTACAGGCCGAAAGATTTTCAGGAGTCACTTCATCGGCATTGGCAGAAACCACCAGGCCAACATAGGGGCTGTATTCATAACTACCCTTGTTCAGGGAATAGGTCACCTTGATGGCCTTGGAAGAGCTGTTACCCGCAGCCATGGAGGTATCTATAGTGGAGCGACCACCGTCTTTGTTGTCGTTATAGGTAGTCCAAGGGCTGTTCCAAAGAGACGTATAGTTGCCATCTTCGAAGTTATCTACCAACAAGGGCTTGTTTGTGCCACTTTGGGAAGCAGAAGAACCCGGGTTGCTTGCAGAAGAAGACGGGTTAGAGTTGCTGGACGGGGGAGCATTTCCGCACTTCGTATAAGACTTGGGGAGCTTGGAGAAGATGTTGGTGTTCACCCACTGGCCACTATTGGAATAATTCCAGGCGCTGCCGCTAAAGTAAGAGGCGCCTTCATTCTTATTAGAAACAGACCAGTTGGCACCGGAAAGCTTGTTGTTGTTCATCCAGGTAAGCCAGCTAGAGGAATTATTGCTAACTCCGCCACCACCGTATTCACCGTTCCCCATTCAGAGACGAACACAGAAAGGCCATTATTCATGGCACGGTCAGCATTTGCGCCTTCACCACCCACAGAATGGGAACCTGCATAAAAGTGGAACGTATAGGCGACGTTATTCTTGGAGTCACGAACCGTATTGTTGATGGCATCATCGGGGTGCTGGTCCCAATCACGGCTTCCCACAAGTACTAGGTTGTCAGAATACTGACGGATAGTTTCGATAACAGATTCCGCGTAAGTCTTGATGGTACTCCAAGACTGGCTGGTGGGTTCGTTAAAGACTTCGAAAATCACGTTGTCGTAGCCACCCCACTTCTGGGCCATATAACTAAAGAACTTCTTTGCGTTGTTCGTGTTGTCGCTGGCTTTGTGGCTATGGTAGTCGATAATCACGTAGATGTCGTTGTCTATAGCCGCCTGAACCACGGCGTTCATCAAATTCTGGTACTTAGTCTCATCAGTAAAGTAGTTGCCAGAGCCCCAGTTCTCATCTACACCCATAGGGGCACGAATAATCTGGATATTCTGCTCTTTTACCAGACCGTTCACGATAGTGGAGGTCCAGAAAGGGGAGCCCACGTCGCTAGAGATCGACCAGAAAAGGCTCATACCCTGCACGGCTACTTCGGCACCGCTCTTAACGCCCTCACAAGAACCGTAAATTCGACCCGGGGCATTATTATTAATCCTACCAGCCTGAAGCTGACCGTATTGGCTTACCGGACCCAAACCGCCAACACGACCAAATGAAAGTGAAACGAGGCAAAAAGCCAGCACCCAGAAAAGAGTCTTTTTCATACAATACCCATCTCTTTTTTTGTTGTTATCTATCTAAAAATAATTCCAAGGGAGCTATAATCCAAGCCAAATTATGGTTACAATCTGTTACACCTGTATACAAAAAGAGGCGGGAATTAACCCGCCTCTTTGCGTTTCCGCGCTTGAACGCGGAACTTGTTTACAAAGTTTTACTTAGCGAATCTGCATACGCACAGTCTTCACCATGGAGCCCTGCTGCACGCGGATGATGTAGGCACCCTTGCTCATGTTAGCAAAGCTGTGAGCGAAGCTACCAGCGGTCATGTTTTCGCTGTGGCTTTCGATAGCGTGGCCCATCATGTCGAACACCTGGACCTTCACGAGACCGGCCTTGGCGACAGACACCTGCAGGGTGTTGCCCTGGAGAGTAGCGGTCAGACCAGCAGGAGCAGCAACCACACCAATCGCCGTGTTAACACCGGGGTTAGTGGCATTGTTGTTATTGTTGTTGTTAGCGTTACTGTTGGTAGAAGCCGGAGTGGCACTATTGCTAGAAGTAGGCGTAGTAGTGGCACCACCCAAGGTACCAACGCACTTCACGTTATCGATATCCAGGTTGGTACCAATATTGGCAGCAGTGAGCTTTTCGTCAACCACCCAAGCCATCTTGGACACCTTGGCCCAGCTAAAGGCAACCACGCTAGACGGGTCACCGTCAGCACTATTCACCCAAGCAGGCTGAGTCATGGTAGAAACGGTCACAGTCTTCCAACTCGTCGAAGCAGCCTGATCAGTAGCTACGTGCTCATATCCCTTATCGGCCTTCACACCGTCAACGGAGGCACGCATATGGTGGCCAGAACCCTTATAGTCGTACTGCACTGCGGTACAGCCAGAGAGGGTACCCGAAGTAAAGGCCACTTCCATACCCACAGAAGGATAGGTGGTAGCACCGGAAGTGATGCCAGAAATACCCTTCATAGAAGCATAGGAATTGGTACCATCAGCCACGATAAGATCCCAAGACTGATTGGCATCCTGCGTATTGGTCACAGAACCACCGGCGGTGTAGATATACCAGTAGGCCGTTGCACCAAGAGCTTCGGCAGTGGTATTGGCATCGTCGAAGTTGTCAATATCGACTGCAGTGGATGTCGTGGTTGTGGTAGAGGATGTTCCCGTACCCACGGTGCCACCGACACAGGTCACGTCGTCAATCATGAGAGAAGAGGCAGAGGCGTCAACGTTCTTTTCGTCAACCACCCATGCCAACTTAGAAACCTTATCCCAAGAGAATGCAACTGTAGGCGTAACCCAGCTCGGCTGGGACATGGTGGAAACAGTTACCGCCGTCCAATCTGATGCAGTCGTCTGATCGGTGGCAACGTGTTCCTTTCCTTCGTCAGGAGTCACACCGTCTACCAAGGCACGCATTCTGTGAGCGGCACCCTTGTACTTATAAGTAATGGAAGTACAGCCAGAAAGAGCCACACCGGTAGGGAAGTCAAGTCCTATGCCTACAGAAGCGTAAACAGGAGGGGTATCTTTGTCACTATCCTTCTTGATACCCGAAATGCCTTCCATAGCAGCATAACCATTGGTACCATCGGTACGGAACATGTCCCAACCCTTAGTGCCATTGTTCGTATTGGTAACCTTGCCACCTGCTTCATAAAGATACCAGTAGGCCTCGGCACCGAGACCCTCGGCATTGGTCTTTTCGGCATCGTTAAAGTCATCGATGACTACGTCAGCATAAGACATCGCAGTTGTTGCACAAAGTGCAGCAAAGAAGATTTTTTTCATTGTTTCTCTCCTAGTGAAAAAATCCCAATCAATTCCTCTGGGCCTATATAGTTTTTTATAAGGGCCTCCACAAGTGAAATTTTAGTTTACAAAGCTATTTTAGCACAATTTGACGGCTTTTTTGCGTCATTCCGGACCGGACCTGCAAGATGTACCTGCCGGGAGCCATCCTTTCAAGGTTCACAGTACCAGAAACCTGACCAAACCGGGCCATCAGGCGCCCCTGCATATCGAACAGGTCTACCGACACAATCCCCTCACCCACAACCTGGAGGGTGCGACCTTCTAAAGTCACAGAATGGCCCAAAACGCTTGTTCCGTGAATGGCGGTATTGTCGTCTTGACCAGGGTTATAGGAATGGCTGGAACCCGGCAAGGTGGCGCTGGAACTAGACCTCGGAAACCCGTTGGAGCTGGAACTGCCGTTTACCGTGGCGCTAGAAGAGGGAGCAGACGATCCGCAGGCGGCATATGTAGACGGATTGTTTGCCAAGAAACCCTTCACCATGTTACCAGAAGTAGAATAACTCAGGCTATAGCGGGTCGCACCACCGTTAAAAGCCGCGGTGCCTTCGCTAATCTTGGAGGCACTCCAGTTTGCCCAAGAAAGCTTGTAGGTATCCATCCACTGCTGCCAGCTGTTGTTCTGAGAAACGTAGTTATTGGGGTCGCCCTTTCCATCGGCAGTGCCTGTACCCCATTCCGAAACAAACACAGATAGCCCAGCACTCATGGCAGCCTGGGCACTGGTTCCCTCTTGTGTGGTCTTATGGGAGCCTGCATAGTAGTGGAAAGTATAGGCCACATTATTGTCTTGAAGGGGGGCCTCCTTGACGACACCTGTGTACTGATCATAGTAGGGGGTTCCCACCAACACCAAGTTGTCCGAATACTGACGGATAGCCTGAATAACTGTTTGGGCATAAGGCGCAATACCGGTCTTCCAATAATTCTTTGCAGCGTCTTCGTCTATCCAACCATCACCACAAGACGAATTCTTGGGCTCATTATATATCTCGAAAATCACATTGTCGTACTTGCCCCACTTCTGGGCCATTTCGGTGAAGAACTGTACTGCCGAATTGGTGCTTTTTTCGGCACAATGGCTGTGCCAGTCGATAATAACATAAATATCGTTATCGATGGCCCCCTGGACAACGGCATTCATAAAGCCCTTTTGCTTATCGGGTTCAGAGGCATAGCCCTTTATGCCGTCGCCCCAATCTTCGTTACCTGTGGCCATAGCTCCGCGAACAATCTCGATTTTCATATCGGATACCATCGTGGAAACGGCCTCAGACGTCCAAAATTCAGTAGCATTTTTCATAAGAGACCAGTAAAGGCTCATGCCCTTAACCTGGACAGGAGTGCTGTTGTAAGCGGCGCAGGAACCAAAGATGCGCCCTTTGTTGTTGGCGTCCTTACCGGCCTGAAGTTGACCGTACTGGCTCACGGGGCCCACACGGTTAGCCGCAAAAGACGAAGCGAACAGCGCCAAAGTCATGAAAAATGCGATTTTTTTCATAAAAATCCCTGGGATTATAGGTGATACCCCTTAAAGATATCTCCCCATGACCTGTTTCGATCAAGTAAACGCGAAAAAAGATGTTACCGGTGTAAACAAAGAAAGGCGGGGATATCCCCGCCTTTTCGTCATTTTTTGAACTTGACTTAGCGAACCTGCATACGCATGGTCTTTACCATGGAGCCCTGACGCACACGAACAATGTAGGCGCCCTTGCCCAGCTTAGCAAAGTCGTGGGCGAAGCTACCAGCCGCCATGTTCTCATTATGCGTTTCCATGGTATGGCCCATCATGTCGAACACCTGAACCTTCACGAGACCGGCGCGAGCAACAGAGACCACCAAGGTATTGCCCATGATGGAGGCGTCGAGGCCTGCCGGAGAAGCAATGTCGCCGATAGCCGTGCCATAACCATTGTTATTTCCGTTGTTATTTCCGTTGTTAGTTCCGTTGTTAGTTCCGTTATTGTTTGCGCCACCATTGTTGGTTCCGGAGCTGGAGGCAGGCTTTACACCGGTAGCGGAGCTGGAGCCAGGATTCACGCTAGCGCTGGAATTCGGTTTCACGCTAGAACTGGAGGATTTCGCAGCCGGCAAGGAACCAATACACTTCACATTGTCGATATCCAGGTTTGTACCGCGGTCAGCGTCCTTGATCTTTTCATCTACGACCCAAGCTAGCTTAGACACCTTTGCCCAAGAGAAGGTCTGCTTCTCGGTTGCCGGAATCCAAGTCGGCTGTTTAAGGTCAGCGGCCATGACCGTTACCGGAGTCCAAGTGGTGGCCTTGGGCTGGATACCCGTAATGTGTTCATAACCCTTATCAGCTGTCACCGTGCTCAAGCCGGCGCGGAACATATGGGCAGAACCCCTATACTCATAGGAGATCGCCGTGCAGTTGGCAAATGCGCTAGCCGGAATATCTACACCCATACCCACAGAAGGATACGTTGTGGCATTGTAGGTTATGCCGGAGATGCCTTCCATGGCAACGTAGGCATTAGTGCCGTCAATGCGGACCATATCCCAGGACTGTGTCTTGGCGTCCTGCTTGTTGGTCACGGAACCGCCCGCCTTGTAGATGTACCAGTAAGCCGCACCAAGAGATTCGGACTGGGTGTTTTCGTCCTGGAAGTCGTCGATAAGAGCAAAGCCCGGATTAGCAGAAGAGGAACTGTTGCCGGAAGAGGAGCTGCTGGTAGAGCTGCTGGAATTCATATCCACCCACTTGCCATCGATGCACTTTAGGTTGGATGTTCCCACATGGAGTTCGTCGCCTTCTTCGCATTCCGCATCGGCAGAAGAACTTATTACACTGCTGGAGCTGGACTCTTCGGTCTGGGGAACGCAATATACGTTGTCCACCTCAAGAGTGGTGCCCCGTTCATCATCCGAAATTTTCTCGTCCACCACCCAAGCAATCTGATACACATCTGCCCAGGAGAAATCCTTTTTCTGTTTTGCAGGAATCCAAGTGGGCTGTTTTAAGTCAGCGGTCTTAACTGTCACGGTGGTCCAACCCGTAGCCTTAGCCTTGGACTTAGTCACATGTTCATAACCCATATCGGCAGTCACAGCACTCATGGCAGCACGGAATATGTGGCCAGAGCCTCTATAGTCGTACTGAATGGCGGAGCATTCTTCTAGATTAGTCTCCGGGATATTTATGGCCATGCCTACAGAAGGATAATCCTCATCACCCTCGGTAATTCCAGAAATGCCCAACATGGCGGCATAATAGTTTGTGGTATTGCCACGAACCATGTCCCAAACTCCGCTCTTTTGCGTGTTGGAAACGCTACCACCATTTGCTTCATAAAGGAACCAGTAACCATCATCACCATAGATTTCTATACCGGTGTTTCCGTCTTCCAAGTCGTCAATCAACACCAACGCCGGGGCTGCAGACGAGGAACTCGGCGCTACAGACGAAGAGCTCGGTTTTACAGAAGATGAACTGGGCTTAACAGAAGAAGAGGAGTTTTCGTCACTACTGGAGCTACTCACCTCGGGAAGGACGCCAACGCACTTCACGTTGTCAATCTGGAGTTCGTCTCCCAACTGCGCATTCGGAATCTTTTCATCCACTATCCAAGCAACCTTATTCACAAGGGCCCAAGAGAAGTCCTTTTTGTTCTCGGGAGAATTTTCCTCTACCCAAGCTGGCTGAGACAAAACTTTCGCCGTCACCACCACCGTTTTCCATGTAGTCGATTTATTCTGGTTGCCCGTAACGTGTTCGTAGCCCAAGTCCGGTTCTATCGTGCTAATTGCCGCGCGGAACTTATGGCCACAGCCCTTATAATCGTATTGAATTGCAGTGCAATTTTCAAATGCAGCCTCCGGAATATCCATGCCCATACCCACAGAAGGATAATTTTTATCACCAAACTCTATTCCAGCAATGCCCTCCATGGCGGCATAGGTGTTGCTTCCGCTAGAACGGATAATATCCCAAACGTCATCGCCTTCGTCATTGAGAATGGTCTCGTTAGAGACCGTTCCACCGGCCTCGTACAAGTACCAATAGGCTTCGCCAAGGGCTTCTGCCGTGGTATTGCCATCTTCAAAGTCGTCAATCACGACTGCATCTTCGCTTGCAGAAGAATTCGTAGAGCTGCTAGAATTGGGATCTGTCGAGCATTTCGTATAAGAAGTCGGATTGCCCGCAAAAATAGCCTTCACTATTTCACCAGACCTGGTATAACTTATATTATCGTATTCACTAGACCTATCAAACGCAGCCGTTCCCTCGTCGATTCGAGAAGCAGACCAGTTGGCAGAAGAAAGCATATGAGTATTCATCCAAGTCTGCCAGTTGTCATTCGCAGTTTCATTAGGAGTACCTTTCCCATCAGCATTTGCCGTACCCCACTCCGAAACAAATACCGACAGGCCATTATTCATAGCCATTTCTGCACTATTGCCCTGGTTTCCGACAGTATGTGTATTAGCGTAATAGTGGAAAGTGTAAGCCACATTATCATCATCAATGGCATTATTCACCACTTGGCCTGGATACTGGTCCCACTGCGGAGTACCCACCAAAATCAAGTTATCGGAATACTGACGAATAATCGGTATAATATCCTCGGCATAGCTTTTGATTCCACTCCATTCCATATAGCCACCCTTACCTGAGCACGGGTCGCCAGATTCGTTTTGGGCACCATTAGCACAAACAGGTTCGTTAAAAATTTCAAAAATCACATTGTCCAATTTACCATACGTTTGGGCCACATACTCAAAGAAGTCCCTAGGGCCGTTGGTTTCATTGACTTGTTTGTTCGCTGTATGAGAATGCCAGTCAATAATCACGTAAATGTCGTACTTGACAGCCGCCTGAACAACAGCATCAATCAAGGCTTTCTGGTCGTTGGGACTATTCATATAGCCACCAGGAGCGCCGTTGCCCCAAGAGCCCTCACTCGTTCCCACAGGGATACGGATCATCTCGATGTGCATGTCGCTCACCATTATGCCAATGGAAGTTTCATTGTAGAACTCCGTAGCATTGGGGTGGAGACTCCAATAAAGGCTCATCCCGCGAACCTGAACAGGAGTATTGTTATACGTGGGGCAGGAGCCAAAAATTTGGCCTTTACCAGCAGAAACACCAGCCTGTAACTGGCCATACTGGCTTACCGGGCCCACGCGGTTTGCGGCAAGAGAAAAACTTGCCAGGGCGAGTGCCATGAGGATTGCAATCTTCTTCATATTCGTTTTCCTTTCGAAGAAACCAATTTTTTAAAAGATACTAAAAAAAGGAGATGCCCGGTCGAACCAGGCATGACAATATGCAAAGGAAGTGCCTGGATTTATCAGGCATGACAAGAAAAGGCAGGCCAAGGCCCGCCTTTTCATTAAATCGTTTCGAACGAATTAGTTTTCGTTGTTGTGCATTTCCATCTGTTCGCGGTCCATCGTGTGCTGCAAGTATTCCTTGAAGTCACGGTCGATGTTCACACCGTCGAAG
>JAEEGL016587521.1_pt1 | contig 17471 bp, 14 predicted proteins | sample 9134231 | NCBI WGS metagenome assembly JAEEGL01 (sample SAMN16246548, study PRJNA631951) | gut metagenome | biome: gut microbiome; feature: rumen; material: fiber-attached | host: Bos | place: Iran: Karaj | collected 2018-10 | reverse complement strand
TCAGTAGACTTTTATACTCCAGGAGATTCTATTACATATACATTTGATGTAGTAAATGATGGAGATTATGATGCAAAGATAAGTGTACTAACTAAAGGAACACCAACATGTACAGGAAGTGATTCTACATCTAATACAAATGTATGTAATAACTTAGAATATACATTAACATATACTACTGGAGGTCAAGCAGTAGCACAAAATGATGCCCTTAGAAAAAATGAAACAAAGAATATGACACTTGTTTTAAGATATAAAACAACAATAGGACAAGATGAACTACCTACTGCAACAGTGAATGTAAGTAATTTAGGAATAACAATACAATATGCACAAGCATCATTATATGATGGAGCAAATACAGAAGTGCCAAAACTAACATATGTAAATAGACAAAACGTAGGCCAAATAACAGTAGGAGATGAAGTTGCAATAGATACAGAACACTTCTATGTAGTAAGTAGTGATTCTACAAATACAGTATTATTAGCAAAATACAACTTATTAGTAGGAGACGTATATAATAAGAGTGGAAACACAATGTCAGTTACAAAAACACTATCATCAAGCGATACTGGATATGGATTACAAAGTGAGAGTGCAAAAGGGTATTATAGTGGTGCAACAGACTATACAGGAGTAGTGGCTTTTTCAGGAAAAGGATATTGGGATAATCGTGATTGTGTATGGAATGGTTCTGGATCATCATCGTCTTGCCCAGGGACAGGAGGATTAAAGAGTGAATATGCAAATGCATCTAATGCAGCAGGAACAACATCATATACATCACCATATCCATATGTATATAATGGTACAATGTCAAGTACAGCTCCAAGCTATGGAACATTTACTATTTCATCTGGTACATGGAGGGCAGCAGAAGATAATGGATACACAATTGCATATTATGTAGAAGACTATGTAAACACACTTAAAGGATTAGGCGCACCAAATAATATAGAAGGAAGACTATTAACATATGAAGAAGCAAGTTCATTATCGAGTACAATAAAAGGTACATGGTCTTATTGGCTTGGCTCCGCTAGCAACAATATCTACGTGAGGTATGTGGTAGGTGGTGACCTCAGCGGCAGCGACTTCTGGCGCGATGGCGGCCGCGGCGTTCGCCCAGTTATAATTGTCTCAACTAGTGATATTGAATAGTTGGAATTAATTTTGATAAGAAGTATCTATTTGATGCTTCTTGTTTTATTAATTTAATTATTGATTTCTATAGGTTGTCTAAAAAACTTACTCGTGTTATAATTAACATGGTGAATGTAATGAAGAGTGACTTAAAGATAAGAATAATAAGTGCTATAGTAGCGTTAATAATAGTAATTCCAATTTTAATATTAGGTGGTTATTGGTTCTATATTGGAGCTGGACTTATAGCAATAATTGGCTTTTATGAAATATTAATGCTTAGAGATAATAAAAAGAAAATACCAAGTATTATGAAGATAGTTGCATCTTTATGTTTTATGGCATTTCTTTTGACTTGTATAAATGTAACGGATTTTAATATAGAAACATGGATTTTTGTACTTATTCCTTTAGTTTTATTAACACCACTTATTTTTTATGGAAAATCTAAAGAATATGATGCAAATGACGCATTTTATTTAATCGCAAGTACTATGTTTTTAGGAATTGCATTTAGATATTTAATAGTTATAAGGACTATGAATATTCATTATTTATTTTATTTATTAATGGTAACAATTATGACTGATACATTTGCTCATTTCTTTGGTACTAAACTTGGAAGAGTAAAATTATGTCCATATGTTTCTCCTAATAAAACAGTTGAAGGTATGGCAGGCGGAACTTTCTTTGGTACATTAATTAGTTCAGTATACTATTTAACATTCATAAATGTTAATGCTAATGCATTGTTTGTAATAGGAGCATCTTTATTACTATCATTAGTTGCACAAGTAGGTGATTTAGTATTTTCTGCAATGAAGAGAAAATATGAAATAAAGGATTATGGAAATATTATGCCAGGACATGGTGGAGTATTAGATAGATTAGATAGTTTAATATTTGCTATGCTAGTATTTTCATTATTATTTGAAGTATTGGCTGTTTTTTAGGAGGTATTATGAACTTTATATTAACAATATTAATTTTATTTGTAATGTTAAGCCTAATTATTGGAATACATGAGTTTGGGCATTTCATTACTGCTAAAAAGAATGGTGTATATGTAGATGAATTTTCACTTGGGATGGGACCAGCTATAATAAAATATAAACCTAAAAAAAGTGAAACAACATATGCTATTAGGTTATTCCCAATTGGTGGATTTGTATCTATGGCTGAAAAGGAAGATCCCGATAACAAAGAAATAAAACCAGATAGAGTTCTTGAAAATAAAAAATTCTATCAGAAGTTTATGGTATTAATCGCAGGTATTGTAATGAACTGTATACTTGCTATAGTATTATTCTTTATAAGCGGTCTTATTTATGGAAAACCTATAAATGAGCCGGTAGTTAAGAGCGTAGTAGAAGGTAAAGCTGCTGCAGTTGCTGGAATTGAAGAAGGGGACAAAATTATAAAAGTAAATGGTGTTAAAGTAAAATCTTGGGATGATTTTTTACTTGAGGCATCTGCTAAAAAAGCAAAAGATAGTTATGTATTTACTGTAATTAAAACTACAGGTGATGTTAAAGATTATACTTTAGTTCCAGAAGTTACTAAAATAAATGGAGAAACTGTTAGAATATTTGGTATTCAATCAATCGGAACTATTTATAAAAAAGGATTTGTTAATGCTCTTTCATACGGAGTAACTGGCTTTTATGATAATGCATGTACAATATTAAAAATACTTGGATCACTATTTACTGGAGAAGTATCTATTAAAAACTTAAGTGGTCCAGTAGGTATTTATTCTGTTGTTGATTCAGTTAAATCACAAGGAATTGAAATGTTATTATATTTAACTGCTTATTTAAGTATTAATGTTGCGATTATTAATTTAATCCCAGTACCAGTATTTGATGGCGGAAGAATATTATTAATTATAATTGAAAAGATTACAAGAAAGAAAACAAGTGATAAATTAGAATCTATTATTAATTATGTTGGATTTGCATTATTAATATTATTAATGCTTTATGTTACATTTAATGATATAATAAAACTTACGGTGAAATAGAAATGGAAAATAGATTTTTAAATAACAAGATAATATTAAAATATTGTCCAGATTATTACAGAATAATAAATGATGAATTTAGTGATTATGATTATCTAACAGATAGAGTAATCGAAATATACCAATCATATATATTTTCAATAGATGTAAATAACAAAGCTGAACTAAAACTAGTAGGGCAACTTAATAAAGCAGTTGCAAGATACATAGATGATAGAGAGTTTAAAACTATGTTAAATAACTTTTTGTTGTCTTTAAAAGTTTCTAAAAAGATAACAAATATATATGAATATATCGCTAAAGAAGTTATAAAAGAATATGATAAATATATGGAAGGATTTACAAGAAACTTATATATTCCTAGATGGGTATAATTTTGTGGTGAAGTAAAATGAAAAATAATAAATCAGTATACTATGATATATATAGTGAATTTTATAGTGTTAATAAATATAGAGAATTAAAATCTATTATGCATCATGGTGATAATAGATTAAATCATATAAATAGAGTTGCTAAAATGAGTTTTTTAGTGTCTAAATTATTAAAATGTGATTATATTTCTTGTACTAGAGGAGCAATGATGCATGATTTCTTTACAAAAGACGATATTACAAAAGGCAATATCAAATATAGAAAGTTTTTAAAGAATCATCCTTCTATAGCACTAGATAATGCTAATAAATATTTTGATATCAATGATATAGAAAAAGATGCTATTGTGACACATATGTTTCCAATAACAAAACAAAAACCAAAATATAAAGAATCAAAAATAGTATGTATTTGTGATAAACTTGTAAGCATATATGAATTCTTTAGATTTGAGCTTGGTGTTAGCTATGCATTTGCATATATTTTCTGTGTAAAAGTATTAATTTAATATAATTTGTGTTAAAATAACTTTTACGTCCCCGTAGCTCATCAGGATAGAGCAAAAGTTTCCTAAACTTTAGGTGGTAGGTTCGAGTCCTATCGGGGACACCACTTTGATAAAATAATGAAAAAATCTTTAATGATTTTTTTTATTATGGTAATATATTATTTATGAAAAGTTATATAGTTGGAAATATTAGAAAAATTATATATCAAAGTAATACAGGCCCATATAAAGTTGGGATTTTTAAAGTGAGAGAAACTAATGATGAGGAATTAGTTCCATTTGTTAATAAAATAATAGGGTTTACTGGTTCATTTACTGAAATAGATACAGATCTTGATTATGTTTTATATGGGAAATTAGTTGAACATCCAAGATATGGAATTCAATATCAAGTTAGTAGTTATGAAGTAAAAGCTCCAAGTGATTTAGATAGTATTGTACTATATTTAAGTAGTGGAATGTTTAAAGGTATAGGAATTAAAACTGCTAAAAAGATAGTTGAGAGATTTGGACTTGATTCTATTAAGGTTATTAAAGATGATTATCCAAGTGTCGCTAGCGTAAGTGGAATGACTATTACTAAAGCAAGAAGAATGCATGATGTAATTATGAATAGTGAATATAATCAAGATTTAATATTGAAACTTAATAGTATTGGTTTTAGCGTTGCTGAAGCAATTAATTTAATTACCATTTACAAAAGTAGATTGGATGAAATAATAAATGGTAATATATATGAACTTGTATCATATATTAATTTCGATAAATTAGATTTAATATTCTTAAAAAATCATGATGAGATGCATCAATATAGAATAGAAGCATTAATTCTTCATAATATTTATAATTACTGTTATGAAACAGGGGACACTATAGTAAAACGTGAAGAATTATTCTTAAGAATGAAAAAGTGTTTTAATTCTTCTTTTACTGCTGATACTTTTTTAGCATATGTTAGTTCACTTAAGAATGATGGAAGAATAGTTGAATTTGATGATATGATTGCACTAAAAGAATTTATTGATTCAGAAAAATATATATTAAATGAAATAAATAGAATTAGTAGTGTTAAAAATATTATTAAAGATGAAAAGCTAAATGAATATATTAAATCATACGAAAAAAGATGTGATATTACATTTGATAAAGACCAAAAAGATGCGATAAAAGGTGCTATTGTTAATAATTTCTTTATGATTAGTGGAGGACCAGGTACCGGGAAAACTACTATTATTAAGGCAATAGTTGAAATACTTAAAGATTTATATGATTTAACAAGTGAAAACTTTGCATTGCTTGCTCCAACTGGAAGAGCATCTAAAAGAATGATGGAGAGTGTACATGCTCCTGCATATACAATACATAAATTTTTGAAATGGAATAAAGAAAGTGGATCATTTTCAATAGATGAATACAATAAAACGTATGAAGATATAATTATAGTTGATGAATCTTCTATGATAGATATATTCTTATTTTCATCTTTGTTAAAAGGATTAAAAGATACTGTTAAAATAATTCTAGTTGGAGATGCAAATCAACTTCCTTCAATAGGGCCAGGAGATGTATTAAATGATTTACTTGCAAAAGATAATTTAAAGCATAAATATTTAAATGAAATTCATAGAGTTAAAGAAGGAAGTTATATAACTTATTTAGCAAAAGATATTAAAAATAGATGTAATTTTGATAAATTTTCTAATGAATATACTGATTTTAAATTTATTGAAAGTAGTGATGATGATATACAAAAATATTTACTTCAAATATGTAATCATTCTATAAATAAAAATATTTCATTAAATGATTTTCAAGTACTCGCTCCAATGTATAAAGGACTTAATGGAATTGATAACTTAAATAATATGATGGCAAATATATTTAATAAAACAGATGAAGTATTTAATATAGCAGATAAATATTATAGGGTTAATGATAAAGTTATACAACTAGTAAATGATGTTGATAATAATGTTTATAATGGTGATATTGGATATATTAAAAGTATAGAATATGTTGATAAAAAATTAGTTGTTGAAATTGATTATAGTGGAAATGTAGTTGAATATAAAAGTGGTGAATTAGATAAATTTAATTTAGCATATGCAGTTTCTATTCATAAATCTCAAGGAAGTGAATATGATAATGTTGTAATAATACTTGCTAAATCTTTTAGTAGAATGTTTTACAATAAATTGATATATACTGCTGTTACAAGAGCAAAATCATCATTAATAATAATTGGATCATTGGATTCATTTAATAAATCTGTTCATTCTGATTATTCAGTTAACAGAAATACATATTTAAAACACGTATAATTGTTAAAAAGAGATAAATAATAATATCAAGGAGAGTGATATTATTAAAACACTAGAAAAAATGCTTGCATTTGCGGGAGGTATGGGACTTGGAATTATGTATAAAAAGCATGAAAAAGATATTATGAATTATCTTAATAAAATGATGAAGTAGAAGAAATAAAAATAGTTATTATAAAACTATTTTTTTTTCAAAAAATGTGGTATTATTTTATTATAAGGAGATTATAAGATGGACGATAAAGATAAAATTAAAGTTCCTAAAAAGTTAAATACCAAGAAAGTAAATGAACTTATTGGTACCGGTAATAAAATATTAAAAATATTATATATTTTATTTATAATATTACTTTTATATGTACTAGGGTTAATTCTTAAAGAATGGAAAATACTTACTTTCTTTATCAAGTTATTAAGAATTATCTCACCATTATTTATAGGATGGTTAATTGCTTGGTTATTAAATCCACTTGTTAAGAGATTGCAAGCAAGAGGAATGAAAAGAATTACTAGTGTTATTATAGTATACGCAATAGTACTTGTTATAATAGCATTAATATCTGTATTTACTATTTCATCTATGGGAACTCAAATATCTGAAATAGTTTCATCAATTCCAAAAATAGTAAATGATGTAAAAGATTGGATTGATAATATATTTGTTAAACTATCTAATTTGAGTTTACAAAATTTAGATAGCATAAAGATGTCATTCTTAAATAGAATTGATATCTTCTCAGCAAGTATTCAAACTAGTTTACCAACAACTGCATTAAATATTATTTCTGGATTAGTTAGTGGTGTTGGTACAATATTATTAAGCTTAATAATTGGAATCTACATACTATTTGATTTTGATAAGTTCTCAACAGGATTTGTAGAATTATTTCCTAAACATATTAGAGGAGAAGTAGAAAGATTACTTGGGCTTTTAAACAATTCATTATATTCATTTATTAGCGGAACACTTTGGTTATCATTACTTCTATTTGTTGTATCTGTAATAGGGTTTTCAATAATAGGATTAAATGCTCCAGTATTAGTTGCATTTGTATGTGTTATAACTAATTTGATTCCATATATTGGACCATATTTAGGTGCTGCAGTAGCTGCGGCAATAGGTTTTTCTCAAGGGCCACTAATTGGAGTGTTAACACTTATCTTTATCTTTGTTGTTCAAACTATTGAAGGAAATGTGCTTCAACCACTTGTAATGAGTAAGAAGATGAATTTAAGTCCAATTACAATAATTATTTCATTATTAGTGTTTGAATATTTATTTGGAATAGTTGGTATGGTAGTTGCAACTCCAGTAGTAGCACTATTAAAAATAATATATAATTTCTTTGATGAAAAATATAATTTCTTTGGAAAAGAAAAAGATGAAGAATAAAGGTGGTATTTAGTATGAATAAAGTGGTATTAAAAGAATTTAACAAGCCTCTTATAATTATTGACATTATTTTCTATAATTTAATTTGTTTAGTAGGAGTAGTAATACTAACAGTAAAAGGAATGGAATTAATGTCATTAATAAGATATTTCTATTTATTGTTTTTTGTACTTGCATTTATTTCAACAATTGCATATTTTGCTAATAGAAAACCAGATGATTATGAATATTTATTATATGCATTTATAAATGTATATGTTGGTACATTCGCACTTGTATATATTGATTATAAAAATCCATGGTTTATATTAGGCTGTGCAATGCTTGTATATACAATTGCTAATACATTAAATAGAGGATTACATGTAAAACAGTTGGATAATAAGAATAGTTCTAATATAGTTGTTAAATTTGCTATATTAATTCTTATTTCAATGCTTAGTTTGTTTGTTGCAATTAACTTATTTTCGCATAATGTAATAGGTAATGAAATAATGGGATATTATTTTATAGGATTTGGTTTAATTAGTTTAATAGAACCTTATATGAATATTCTAATTGAAAACAATAGTTTGAAAAAATTAGTTAATAAGGATAATACTCCTATAGAAGAAGAAAAGAAAGAAATTAAACCAGTTAGAAAAAGAGTGGTTAAAAAACCTTTAAAAGAAAAAGAAGCAGTTGCTAAAAAGAAAAGAGTAGTTAAAAAGAAATAATTATGTATTATTTCTTTTTTTTAACATATAAATTAATGAGGTGAAGAAAGTGGATATTATAAAAGTATCTAGTAAAAGTATTTCTCAAAAAGTTGCAGGAAGCATTGCAAATTCATTTAGAGAAGGTAATAAATCTGTAGAAATTCAAACAGTAGGAGCTGGCGCAGTAAATCAAGCTATTAAAGCAATTTCTATAGCAAGAGGTTTTGTAGCACCTCTTGGAATGAATCTCGTATGTACCCCAGCATTTTATGATGTGATTATTGACGGAAAAGAGAAAACAGCAATTAAATTAGTTGTTGAAAATAAGTAATGAAATAATATGAGTTATTTTAAAAATAAATAACTTGTATTTTTTTTTAATTACTTTTATACTACAAATAGATAAGAGGTGTTTATATGTTAAGAGAAGATAAGATATGGATTGCTAATAATGATAAAGGTGAACCATTATCAATAATTCCAAAGATGGCAAATCGTCATGGACTTGTTGCTGGTGCTACTGGTACTGGTAAAACTGTTACTTTAAAAGTAATGGCTGAAACATTTAGTGAAATGGGTGTTCCTGTATTTATGGCTGATGTTAAAGGTGATATAGCAGGAATGATGAATCCAGGAGAAGATAATGATAATATGAGAGAAAGAATTGAAAGATTTGGTCTTTCTGAATTTAATTTCTCATATAAAGGATATCCAGTTACTTTCTGGGATATTTATGGTAAAAATGGTATTCAAGTAAGAACAACTATTTCAGAAATGGGACCACTTTTATTATCAAGAATTCTTGGACTTAATGATTTACAATCAGATATATTAAGTGTTGTATTTAAAATAGCAGATGATAATAATATATTACTAGTAGATACTAAAGATTTAAAATCTATGCTTGCTTATGTTGATAAAAATTCTAAATCATATGAAGAAGAATATGGAAAAATAAGTAGTGCATCTATTGGCGTAATAGTAAGAAGTTTAGTTACTTTAGAAAAAGAAGGTGGAGATGTATTCTTTGGTGAACCAGCATTAAATATTTGTGATTGGTTAACTCAAGATAATGGAAAAGGAATGATTAACATTCTTGATAGTTCAACATTAATTAACAATGGAAAACTATATTCTACATTCTTATTATGGATGATGTCAGAATTATTTGAAACTTTACCAGAAGTAGGGGATTTAAATAAACCTAAAATGATATTCTTCTTTGATGAAGCTCATTTATTATTTGATGATGCACCAAAAGTATTACTTGATAAGATTGAACAAATGGTTAAATTAATTCGTTCTAAAGGTGTTGGAGTATACTTCTGTACTCAAAATCCTAAAGATATTCCAAATGGAGTATTATCTCAACTTGGAAATAAAGTAGAACATGGGCTTCGTGCTTATACTCCTGCTGATCAAAAAGCAGTTAAAGCAGCAGCAGATTCATTCCGTGTAAATCCTGCATTTAATACATATGATACTATACTTGCTCTTGGAACAGGAGAAGCAGTTGTTTCATTCTTAGGAGAAGACGGAATTCCAGGAATTGCCGAAAAAGCATATATTTTACCACCTCAATGTAGTTTTAATGCAGTAAGCGATTCACAAAGAGATATGAAGATTAAAGAAAGTATGTTATATAGCAAATACTATAAATCTATAGATAATGATACTGCATATGAATTCTTACAAAGAAAAGGATTAGAAGAAGCACAAGCAGCTGAAGAAGAAGCAAGACGTTTAGAAGAAGAAAAGATTGCTGCTAAAGAAGCAGAAAAGAAAGCTAAAGAAGATGCTAAGAAAGAAAAACAAGCTGCATCTGCTAGAAATAAAGCTATGAAGACAATAGGTAATTCTGTTGTTGGAACAGTTGGACGTGAAATGGGTAAAAGCGTTGGTGGAAAATTTGGTAAATTTGGAAAAACACTTGGTGGTAATGTAGGTGCTAGTCTTGGACGTGGAATTCTTAGTACATTATTTAAGAAATAAGAGGTTAAAATGAGAAATTTTAGTGTAAGAGATACTAAAAAAGCATTAATATATGGTTTTATTGGATTAATAGTACTTGTAACTATTATTAGTAGTTTTCAAACTATTAAGAGTGGTGAAGTTGGACTTAAAGTTAGATTTGGTAAAATAGTTAAAACTCAATTAAATGAAGGATTTAACTTAAAAATACCTTATATTGAAGACATTGTTGTAGTAAACATTAAAGTACAAAAGATAGAACTTAAAACAGAAAGTTCAAGCAAAGATTTACAAACTATTGAAACTAATATAGCAGTTAACTATAGAATTGAAAGTGATAAAGCATCAAGTCTATATAGAACAGTTGGTAATAATTATGAATCTACTGTACTAGATCCTGCTATTAAAGAAAGTATTAAATCTACTATTGCTAAATATACAGCAGCAGAAGTAATTACTGAAAGAAGTGATGTTTCTTTAAAATGTATGGAGGAGTTACAAGCTAAAGTACAAAAATACGGAATAGTTATTGATAACTTTAATATTACTAACTTAAGTTTTAGTCCAGAATATACTAAGGCAATTGAAGAAAAACAAGTTGCTGAACAAAAACTATCTAAAGCTAAATTAGAAGCAGAAGCTAAATTAGTTGAGGCTGAAGCTACTAAGAAAGCAAATGATTTAATGAAACAAAGTTTAACTGATAATTTAATTGCTAAAGAATTTATTGCTAAGTGGGATGGTAAATTACCAACTACTTATGCAGGTGAAAATATACTTGGTATGTTCAATATTAAATAATAAAAGTATAAAGATTTATTACATATGTGATAAATCTTTTATTTTGGGAAGAATAATAAATAAATATGTAAAATATATTAAAAATATAGAAAAGACATAGATTTTAGTGTATAATTAAATACTAGATAGGAAGGTGTATTATGTTTTATACAACAATATTAAAAGTTCTTTCTAATATATTAGATATTTTAATAGTTTGGTTTATGTTTTATCAGTTGTTAAAGTATTCTAGAAATAATTTTAAGTTAACATTAATATTTAAAGGTTTATTAATAATAGTTGCTCTTAATTTTTTGAGTAAATTATTAAATTTATATGTAGTTGGTACAATTCTACAATATGTTATTGCTTGGGGACCTCTTGCATTAATTATTATATTTCAACCAGAAATTAGGAATGCCCTTGAAAGTATAGGTAGAACTCAATTATTAGGTCGTCATAAAATATTAACTGTTGATGAACGTGAAAAAATGGTTTATGAAATAATTAATGCGCTTGATTATTTAAAGAAAAATAAAATTGGAGCATTAATTGTAATTGAAAGAGATTATAGTTTAGCTCAATATATAGAGCCTGCTACTAAGTTGTATGCTGATATTAGTAGTGAATTATTAATATCAATATTCTGGAAAAATAATCCATTGCACGATGGCGGAGTTATTCTTCAAGGAAATAAAGTAACATGTGCTGGAAGCGTATTCCCAACAAGTACTAATCAAAATATTTCAAAAAGACTTGGAACTAGACATAGAGCTGCTCTTGGAATAAGTGAGATATCAGATTGTATTTCAATTATAGTAAGTGAAGAAACTGGAAGAATTTCTATCGCAATGTCAAGTGAACTTAATTATAATTTAACACTAGAAGATGCAAGAATTATGTTACTTGATGCATTACAACCAAAGAAAGAAACATTCTATGAAGCAGATGTAGAAAGTGAGAGTGAAGAAAATGAAAAAGATAATTAGAAAAATATTCAGATTCTTTGCTGTTATATTTAAGGGTATTTATAAAATAATAGATAAATTCTTAATAACACCAATTTCTAAATTTGTTTACTTTATAGGTGATAAATTAACTAGCAATAATTGGTCATTTGATAAATTCTTAAGTAAACCAAATACACTTGTATATGTTTCATTAGTTCTTGCATTTGCAATGTATTTAGCAGTTGATTTAAAGGTTGTTGATTTATCTGATACAGAAGCAGTAATACTTACAAACCAAGAAATAACTGCAGTATATAATGAAGAAGCATTCGTAGTAGAGGGAATTCCTGAAAGTGCAGATATAGTATTAACTGGTAGAAAGAGTGATTTATATCTTGCTGAACAATTAGGAGATCACAAATTAACATTAGATTTAACTAATTATTCTGCAGGAACTCATAAAATAAGTCTTAAATATAATAATCCAATTAAGACATTAAAACCAAAAGTAGATCCATCAAGAGTAACAGTTGTTATTTATCCAAAAATTAGTGAATCTAAGACATTAACTACTGATATATTAAATACAGATAAATTAAATAATACATTAGTTATTAGTTCTGTAAAACTTGATAAAGATGAAGTTATAGTTAAATCATATAAAGAAAAATTAGAAACAGTTGCTAGTGTAAAAGCTCTTGTTGATGTTAATGCAATAAATGCAACATCTTCAGGTACATATACATTAGAAAATGTTAAATTAATTGGATATGATGAAAAAGGTACTGAAATTAAAGATATAGAGATTATTCCAGATACTGTAACTGCTACTGTAGAAGTTAAATCTCCAAGTAAAGTTGTACCTGTTAAAGTTGTTCCAGTTGGTGATGTAGCACCAGGAAGTGCAATTGGTTCAATAACTGCTAATGTAAGTACTGTAACACTATATGGTGAAGAAGAAGCATTAAAAGCAATTGATGATATTAAAGTTGAAATAGATGTAACTGGACTAAGTAAAGATAAATCATATCAAGAAACAATTGTTAAACCAAATGGTGTAAGATCTATGTCTGATACAGCTATAACAATTAAAGTTAAAATGGAAGGTGAAACATCTAAAGAGTTTAAAAATATTCCAATAGAATTTGAAAACTTAGATATATCTAAATATAAAGCACTTGCTAAGAGTGAATCCGATACAAAAGTAGATGTTGTTGTAAAAGGAGTTAGTTCACTTCTTGATAAGTTAAAAGCTGAAGATATAAAAGCATATGTAGATTTATCTGATTTAGAAGTTGGAACTTATCAAATACCTGTAGTTGTAACAGGAACTGACTTAAAACTAAAATATTCTTCTAGAACTATTAAGATAGAAGTAGTAATAAGTAAAAGATAAAATAAACCACTATTAATTAGTGGTTTTTTATTTGAATTATATATTACTATATAACAAAGGAAATAATCTAATGTAAAATTATTAACAGTAAATTGACACATGTAATTACTAATTATATAATTAATGTGAAGAATAGGTGATAATATGAATAAAGATAGAAAATTAGTATTTGGAATACTTGCATTATTAGTAGGTATAGTAGCTGTATCTATTTCATATGCAGCATTTACTCAGAACTTAAATATAAATGGAACTGCTAATGTACAAGCTACTAACTGGAGTGTTCATTTTGCAAATCTATCAAATGGAGTAAGAAATGGAACAGCATCTGAAGTAGTAGCGCCAACAATAAAAGCAAGCAGAACTGATATAGGAGATTATTCAGTTAAATTCTTTACTCCAGGAGATTCAATAACATATACATTTGATGTAGTAAATGATGGAGATTATGATGCAAAGATAAGTGTACTTAATAAAGGAACACCACAATGTGATGGAAGTGATTCAACATCTAATACAAATGTATGTAATAACTTAGAATATACACTTAAATATACATCAAATAATCAAGATGTTGCTGTTAATGATACTTTAAAAAAGAATGAAACAAAGAATATGACATTAGTATTAAGGTACAAAAGTACAATAGGACAAAATGAATTACCAACAGCAGAAGTAACAGTAAGTAATCTCGGAATAACAATACAATACTCACAAGATTCAAATGCAGGAGGAAATCCAGTAACATCAACATATGTTTACACAGTAAGTAATAATGAATTTCAAATAGGAAGTGCAATACCAACAGGAGAGACAACATATGATAATTATGCATCTACAGGTAAAAATATATTTATAAGACATACAATAGAAAATGATGTAATAACAGAGTCGTATGTAGGATTTATAAAAGATGGAAATGTATACTACTTACAAGGTGGTGATAATGGGGATGCATATACACATAATAAATCAATATTAGATGAAGCATATGGAAGCGCGAACTGTACAGATAAAACGGCCTATTATCCTTGCTCTGCGTCCGGCTTGAATGCGAATGCTGATGCTTATGGCTATGTGGGTGCGGATTATGACGAATGGTACTGCAATGTGTATGATTATGGCGGCTCTAACTGCTATGATGGTAGTGGTAGGGCTTAATACAATAAGTAGTGAGTTGCCGGCCGCGTAGGTCCGTGTGCCCAGCATCTTTCGCTCTTGAATTCTTAACAATTTCTTTTAAGAAATTGCGTTATTGCTTAAACGAGAAGATGCGAGTGTGGCAAAAATATAAATGTTAATTATAAAACTGATAATTTGTTAATGTTCAAATTATCAGTTTTTAACTATTATTTTATTCATATAAGTGATATAATATGAAAAAATTTTAAAAAAGTTACAAAAAAAGTAGTGTTTTCACATTTTAATTTTGTATATATATTATTAGGAGGCAAAATGTCACTAATTAAGCCAGAAATAATTGAGGAAATCAAATCTAAGAATAGAATAGAAGATGTTATAAGAAGTTATGGCGTAGATCTTGATAGTAGATATAAAGCTTTATGTCCATTTCATTCTGAAAAAACACCATCTTTTAGTGTACAAGTTGAAAAGCAAATATTTACTTGTTTTGGCAAATGTAATTTTACTGGAGACGTATTTACATTTGTTGAAAGAAAAGAAGGCATAAGTAGATTTGAAGCAATTAAATTGCTTGCTGAAAGAGCTGGTATTAAATTAGATAGTGGCATCTCTAAACCTAAAGTAAATAAATATCAAAAATACTATGAAATAAATGATATAGTTAATAAATATTTTAAAAACAATTTACTTTCTAAAGAAGGAACTAAGGCATTAAAATATTTAAGTGATAGAAAGATAGATAAAGATTTAATACAAGAATTTAATATAGGGCTTGCTACTAAAAGTAAATTAAGTGAAATATTACTTAAAAAGTATGATGAAAGTGATTTATTAACACTTGGCTTAATAAAAGAAGGTAATGGCAAAATATATGATGCTTTTGAAAATAGAATTATTTTCCCTATATTAGATGAAAATAATAATGTGGTTGGTTTTTCTGGAAGAAAATATTTAAGTGAAGATGAAGAAAACGACGAGATACCAAAATATTCAAATTCTAAAGAAAGTGATATGTTTAAAAAGAGTAATATTTTCTATAATATAAATAATGCTCTTCCACATATTAGATCTAGTAAACAAATAATTCTTACTGAAGGATTTATGGATACTATTAGAATGGTAAGTATTGGCTATAAAAATGTTGTTGCAATAATGGGTACTGCATTTACAAAAGAACATTTAGATAAAATATTAAAATTAAAATGTGATGTTGTACTAAATCTAGATCAAGATTCAGCTGGTGTAAGAAATAATATTAAGATTGGAGATATTCTCCAAAAATATAATATTAATCCTACTGTTATAGTATTTGATGATTATAAAGATAGTGATGAATTTATAGTTAAAAAAGGGAAAGAAGCATTTGATATAGCTTATAATAATAGAATTCCTTTTATAGATTTCAAACTTAGATACATGAAATCAAATAAAAATATGAAGGATTCAGTAGAGATTAGTAAATATATAAATGAAGCAATTGAATCATTAAATCAAATAAGTGATGATGTGTTAAGAGAACTTAAAATAAAAGATATTGCATCTGAATTTGGAATTGATGACTCAGTTATTCGAAATAAAATAAAAGTTGTTAATAATGTAAAAGAAGAACCTAAAAAAGAAATAATTCATAAAAAATATAATAAATATGACTTAAGTGAGATTAGAATATTATACTTGATGATGAATTATGATGATGTTATACTATACTTCGAAAATTATTTGGGTTACTTAATTCATCCAAATATGAGTAACCTTGCATACAAAATAATTGAGTTTAGAAATGAATATGGATATTTTGATTACTTTGATTTTCAAAACTATATTCTGGATGATGAAAATTTAGTAAATACATTAAATGAAGTAATGAGTGAACATAATAATAAAGAATATACTGAAAGTGAACTTGAAAAGAATATTAATAATATTAAAGAATATTCAGTTAAGCAGAGAATAAATGAACTAAAAAAAGAAATGAAAGAAACACTAGACGTTAATAAGAAAATGGAAATAGCAAAGAAAATAGAAAATATAAATAAGGAAGTGTTAAAATGGTAGAAAATGGATTTGAAAAAATTCTAGAAGAATTAGTTAATGAAGGGAAAGAACAAGGTTATTTAACTTATGAACAAATAGCTAAAAAAACAATTGATGTTAATTTAGATGCTAATGATTTAGATAAGTTATATAACACATTAATGGAAAATAATATTGAAGTTCGTGCTGAAGATGAAGAAGCAGGTGGAGATATTAATGTAACTGATGATATTATTATTGATGACGTACCTGATGAAAGCAAAGACATGAGTGTTAATGATAATGTTAGAATGTACTTAAAAGAAATAGGTAAAATAAGTTTGCTTTCAATGGAAGAAGAACAAGAACTTTCAAGAAGAGTAGCATCAGGTGATGAAAAAGCTAAAAATACTCTTGCTGAAAGTAACCTAAGACTTGTTGTTTCAATTGCTAAGAGATATGTAGGACGTGGACTTTTATTCTTAGATTTAATTCAAGAAGGAAATATTGGTCTTATGAAAGCAGTTGAAAAGTTTGATTATGATAAAGGGTATAAATTCTCAACTTATGCTACATGGTGGATTAGACAAGCAATTACTCGTGCACTTGCAGATCAAGCAAGAACTATAAGAGTTCCAGTACATATGGTAGAAACTATTAATAAAATGGCTAGAATTGAAAGACAAATGACATTAGAATTAAATAGAGAACCAACTGATCAAGAATTATCTAAGAAAATGGGACTTTCTGTTGA
>JAEEGL015056530.1_pt1 | contig 17471 bp, 11 predicted proteins | sample 9134231 | NCBI WGS metagenome assembly JAEEGL01 (sample SAMN16246548, study PRJNA631951) | gut metagenome | biome: gut microbiome; feature: rumen; material: fiber-attached | host: Bos | place: Iran: Karaj | collected 2018-10 | reverse complement strand
TTATTAAACTTCTCCACTCTTACTTCGATCTCACTTGCCATAACTGGTCTCCCGTCTGTTCTTCTTATTCTTGTTCTTAACGCTAAAAATGGCGCGACTCAATTCTCGCGCCAAATTGTAAGTTTACGACCGGTAAATAAATTACTTACCGATCTTAACAATCTTGTACTTGAATGCGCCTGCAGGTGTTGTAACTGTAACTGTAGCGCCCTTCTTCTTACCGACGATAGCCTTGCCGACAGGAGAATCTACTGAGAGACGGTTCTCGAAGATATCCTCTTCGTTAGCATTTACGATGCTGTACTCAACCTCTTCCTTAGTCTCTTCGTCACGAAGAAGAACTGTGGATCCGAGTGATACGTTTGTCTTGGAGATATCGTCATCAGAGAGAACTACAGCATCCTTAAGAAGGGACTCGATCTCCTTGATACGTGCTTCGTTCTTAGCCTGAGCGTCCTTAGCGTCATCATACTCAGAGTTCTCCGAGAGGTCACCCTGTGCTCTTGCCTCTGCAAGTCTCTCCGTGATCTCGGCAGTCTTAGTTGTCTTCAAATATGACAGCTCGTCCTGAAGTCTCTGAAAACCTTCACTGGTAAATACCTTACTGTTCTCTTCAGCCATGTCTACTTCCTCTTTCCTATATTAGTTTTACTTATATAACACTGCTTAAAGCTTATCTGGCAGTTCTGTCGTTCTCCTTCTGGATAACGTCGTGAGCGCCGCCCTCGATGATGGATGTGGACGATACTACTACGAGACGTGCCTTCTCCTGGAACTCCTCGATGGAGGAAGATCCGCAGGAACACATTGTAGCCTTGACCTTCGCGATAGATGTATCGAGGTTGTCCTTGAGCTTACCTGCATAAGGTACGTAAGAGTCTACGCCCTCTTCGAAAGCCATCTTGCCGCCCTTACCGCCGTCATCGTATCTCTGCCAGTTACGCGCACGGTTGGAACCTTCGCCCCAGTACTCCTTAACGTAAGAACCGCCAACGAGAAGTTTCCTCGTCGGGGACTCGTCGAATCTTGCGAAGTAACGGCCGAGCATCATGAAGTCAGCACCCATTGCAAGAGCCAAAGCCATGTGATAGTCGTGAACGATACCGCCGTCGGAGCACAGAGGAATGTATACGCCTGTCTCCTTGAAGTACTTGTCACGCGCCTCGGATACTGCGAGAACTGCGGAAGCCTGACCGCAGCCGATACCCTTCTGCTCACGTGTGATGCAGATGGAACCGCCGCCGATACCGATCTTGATGAAGTCTGCGCCGCAGTCAGCGAGGAATCTGAAGCCTTCTGCGTCAACAACGTTGCCTGCGCCTACGATCGCATCAGGATAGTGCTCCTTGCACCACTTGAGTGCGCGCTCCTGCCATACGGAGAAACCGTCGGAAGAGTCGAGGCAGAGAACGTCAGCGCCTGCTTCGATGAGGGCGGGAACTCTCTCTGCGTAGTCACGGGTGTTGATGCCTGCGCCTACGATGAGCTTCTTCTCTGCGTCTAAGAGTTCGTTAGGGTTGGCCTTGTGGAAATCGTAGTCCTTGCGGAAAACGAGACCTACGAGACGGCCTTCCTTATCTACGATGGGGAGCTGGTTGATCTTGTTGTCCCAGATGATGTCATTGGCTTCCTTGAGGGATGTGCCTTCGGGTGCGGTAACGAGTTTATCTATAGGGGTCATGAACTCTCTTACCTTGGTATCGAGGGACATTCTGCTGACACGGTAGTCACGTGTCGTAACGAGGCCTAAGAGCTTGCCGGTCTTTGAACCGTCCTCTGTAACAGCTGCAGTGCCGTGACCAGTCTTCTCGTGGAGCTCCAAAACTTTCTCAAGGGTGTCGTCAGGGGAGAGGTTAGAGTCGGACTCAACGATACCGGCTTTGTATTTCTTGACCTTCCTGATCATGTCGCACTGAGACTCAATGGACTGAGACTGGAAAACGAAGGACAGACCGCCGCAGCGTGCCAGTGCTATAGCCATACCGTCATCACTTACGGACTGCATGACCGCAGATACCATAGGGATGTTGATCTTAAGTCTTGATTCTTCCTGACCCTTCTTATACTTCGCTACGGGCGCGGAGAGATCTACCTTGTCCGGTGTGTTATCTTCTGTCGTGAGATTGGGAACGAGAAGATATTCTGAAAATGTACGTGATTCCTGCTCGAAAATCTTTGCCATGCTGTGACCCCCTTGAAAGATATAATTTATAAATATTAGCACAAAGCGCGTGTTATGTCGCAAGAAAAATAGGACATTTTGGACCGCTTTTGGGTTGCAGTTTGTATAAAAAAGAAACCGTGCTCGAGTTTGTCTTGCACGGTTCCTTTGTTATTTATCTTGTCCTGCCTTATCAGCCCTCGCTGCCTTCATCGGCTGCTGCGGGTTCAGCTGCAGGTGCGTCAGGGAGGATGGAAGGCTCTGAAACTGCGGGTGCTGCCTCTTCGCGTCTCTCTGACGGAGGAGTAGCGCATGCGTTCGGAGGAGCGATGACGTCAGCCGGAACTGCGTCCTCGTCTGCGAATCTGGCGCCGCACTTGAAGCAGAATGCATTGGCAAGCTGGTTCTCTGTGCTGCAGATAGCGCACTTCTTGAGGCCCTTCTCCCTTAAGATCTTGATATTGAGCTCCTCGATATCCTTGTAGATGTTGGAGATCGATTCGCAGCGTGCATTGATGTCCTTGGTAACATCAATGTTCATATCCTTGTACTGACCATAGTAAAGATGACCTATCTCGTCGTAATACTTGCAGATAGTATGCTTTTTCTCATCGATCATCTTCTGGAAATTGGCTATGTTCTTACCCTTCTGGTCCTGAAAAATCGGCATTTACGTCACCTCCCTTAAATGGTTGTTACATTATAGCACAAATCAGATCTTCTGAGGCTTGATCTGCCAGATCTCGTCAGCATATTCCTTGATCGTTCTGTCGGAAGAGAACTTGCCGGAATTGCAGATATTGACCCAGCACATCTTGGCCCACTTGAGCTCGTCCTTGTAATCCATGTACATTCTGTCTCTCTGCTTTCTGTAGTCGTCGAAATCACCGAGTACATAGTAAGGATCGCCGGGCTGCCAGTTGGAGCCGTAGATGAGGCCGTTGAACAGGTCGTTGAACATGCCGGAACCCTCATCGTTGAATGAGCCGTCTGTAAGCCTGTCGAGGCACTTCTTGAGACCGGGGATGTTCTCATACTGCCACTTGGGGTTGTAGTAAGCCTTTGTTGCAGCCATGTCCTGGGCGCGGCATCCGAAGATGTAGATGTTGTCGTCACCGACACAGTCAGCGATCTCAACGTTTGCGCCGTCCAATGTACCGAGAGTTACGGCACCGTTCATCATGAACTTCATGTTGCCCGTACCGGAAGCCTCGAGACCTGCCGTGGAGATCTGCTCTGAAACGTCTGCAGCAGGGAACATCTTTTCACCTACGGAAACGTTGTAGTTCTCAACGAAAGCTACCTTGAGCTTGCCCTTCATCGCAGGATCGCCGTCAATGAGCTTTGCGATCTCATTGATGAACTTGATGATGGCCTTTGCCCTGAAGTATCCCGGAGCAGCCTTTGCAGCGAAAAGGATCGTTATCGGAGGCATGCCGAGCTTCGGGTTCTCCTTGAGCCTGTCGTAAAGGTTAAGAGCATAAAGAGCATTGAGGAGCTGTCTCTTGTATTCGTGGAGACGCTTGATCTGGATGTCGAAGCAGGAGTTAGGATTGAGCTCGATGCCGCGTGTAGCCTTGAGATATTCCGCAAAGCTCTCTTTGTTGGCCTTCTTGATCTCGATGAAACGCTTCATGACCTTCTTGTCATCCTTGTATTTCTCGAGTTTCTTGAGCTGGTCAAGGTCTGTGACCCACTTGTCGTCGCCCAAAAGCTCCGTGATGAGGCCTGCGAGCGCGGGATCGCATGTACGAAGCCACCTTCTCGGTGTAACGCCGTTCGTCTTGTTGGAGAACTTCTCGGGATAGATGCCGTACCAGTCCTTGAGAGTCTCGTTCTTGAGAATGTCGGTGTGGAGGGCTGCAACGCCGTTTACGGAGTGAGAACCGTAGATAGCGAGCCAAGCCATGTGGATCTTGCCGTCAGCCAGGGGAGACATACGGTCGATAAGCTCTGAATACAGGCCTGCCTCGTACATCTGTGCTCTGAACTGGTTGTTGATGCCTTCGATGATCTCGTAGATCCTGGGGAAGAGGAAACGGAAGATGGAAATATCCCACTTCTCGAGAGCCTCAGCCATGATCGTGTGGTTGGTGTAGGCAAATGTTGCCTTTGTGATCTCCCATGCCTCAGTCCACTCGATTCCGTTCTCGTCGACAAGAAGCCTCATGAGCTCGGGGATACCGATTACCGGGTGAGTGTCGTTGAGCTGGATGGAGTTGTACTTCGCGAAATCGTGCAGATCATTGCCGTGGTACTTCTTGTAACGGTAGATGATGTCCTGCAGGGATGCGGAAACGAAGAAGTACTGCTGTCTTACACGGAGTACCTTTCCGTCGTAGGAAGTGTCGTTGGGGTAGAGGACTCTCCAGATGTCCTGTACACGGTTCCTCTCGATGACGGCGTCGTCGAAACGCTGTGAATTAAAGAGGTTGAAGTCAAATTCCTGTGCAGGCTCCGCCTTCCAGAGTCTTAACAGGTTGACGTTCTTTGTGCCGTAGCCTGTGATAGGAAGATCGCAGGGAATAGCCCAGACATCGATATCCTGGTAGTGGACCTTAACTTTGCGGTCGTATCTCGGAACGATGAAAGGATAGCCGTGCTCCATCCAGGAATCGGGGTATTCATGCTGGAATCCGTTCTCGATAGCCTGTCTGAACAGACCGTAACGGTAAAGAATGCCGTAGCCTGTAACAGGGAGGTTGAGGGTTGCGCATGAATCGAGGAAGCATGCTGCAAGACGTCCCAGACCGCCGTTTCCGAGCGCCGGATCCGTTTCTTCCTCGAGAATATCCGTGATATTGAGTCCGAAGGCTGAAAGAGCATCCTTCGCCTGGTCGTAAATACCCAAGTTTACGAGGTTGTTGAGCATAGAACGTCCTTCAAGGAACTCGGCGGAGAAATAGTGGGCCTGTCTGCCCTTATTGTACTTCTGCCTGGTTGACATCCAATTCTCGGAAATAAGCTCGACGATTGACTTTGCGAGCGCGGTCCAGTAATCCCTCGGTGTTGCCTGCTCAAGGCTCATTCCAGTTTCAGCTCTGACATGCGACTGCATCATTGATTCAAGCTGTTTTGCGGTAACTGTTGCCATTTTTGTGTTTCTTCAGCGGTTTAGAATCGCTTACTGCCTCTCCTTGTAAAATATGTGTCATTTTATCAGTGTTGATGGGTAATGACAATTTTGAAGAGGAAATATTCATAAAAATTGAACGGAATTTAATAATAAGTTTGCAGTTTTGACGTCTGAATATTAAAATCAATTCTATGATTTTATTAAATCCTATGACTTTAGTGCTCTGCATAGCAGGAGCGATCGTTCTCGGAGCGGGTTTCGGCCTGCTTATTACCTGGCTTTTCGGAAAATTCCCGGAGAGTTGGCTCCAGGACTACGGCGTTAAGGAGACAGACCCCGATTACCGCGTCTCAAAGAGGATGAGATGGGTGCCTGAGGGCGTCATCGCCTGCGTTATCTGCGCCGTCTGCTACATTGTGGCGGTCATTTTCTGCGGCAATTCCTACATCACGACCTTTAAGCCCCTTCATCTGCTCGTTATCGTGCTCCTGATCCCCGCGCTTGTGCTCGTCATGATGTCCGATAAGCTTAACCGCATAATTCCCGACCAGTTCTCGGTATATATCGCTTTGGTCGGCGTTGTCTCAACAATATCGGACCTTACGGAGGGTTCCGTATGGTTCTCTGCTGATGCCAAGTGGTATATGCCGCTGCTCAACAAGATAATCGCTTCCGTCGTGGGCGGCGGCGTTGTCTGGCTCATAGGAATCGTCTCCATCACGTTCTTCGGCAAGGAGAGCATCGGAATGGGCGACATGAGGCTTCTTTTCGCGACCGGACTGATAACCGGATGCTACGGAATAATCGTTCTTATATATGTCGCTATCTTTACGGCTCTCATCTGGGCTATCCCGCTCCTCGTCCGCAAGAGAAAGAGGATCAGGGCTGAAGAGGCCATGATCAAGGCTTCCGATGACCCGCGCAAGGCGCGTCTTAAGCTCCAGAGGGAGAAGGCGAAGATCCATTTCGCCGAAGACCCCGATTATATGGCATTCGGACCGTTCCTGGCGCTCGGATGCGGCGTCTTCTGCATCATGGAGCCTTTCTTCTATGAGAGAATGATCGGCACCATCACGGTTCTCGGAGTCCATTTCTGATGAGCGATCCCAGACCGGCAGCCCGGTTTACTTACAGACCCTTTGCAATTCCGCGCCCTTTCAACTGGGGATATTCTTTCCTTTTCGCAGCTGTAGGCTCGGCTCTGGCAATGATCCTGTCAAAGTTCCTGTTTGACAGCGGCTGTCTTTCTTTCTCAACGACTTCAGTCGTCGGATGCGGCCTTATCACGGCTCTGGTGACGACGCTGGCACTGATGCTGCCTTCTGTCTTCATCCCGGAGAAAACGGGTCTGGACATCACGGGACGCTATACAGGCGTAGGAACACTGGTGATGTCGTTCCTTTCGGGCGCTCCGGTATTCCTTATCAGGGCATCTTTCCGCAATATCTTCACGTATCTTTGGCTGCGCCTCGGAAATACCGTTGTATTCCCGGCGCTGTTCTCATATACATCTGATATGTCCAGAGCGTCTCTGGCGCTTCAGATCCTTACGGATACGCTCGTTCCCGCACTCGGGATCTCCGTATTCTTCTACGGGCTTATCTGGTCCGGCATCAGGAATGACGACAAGGATCTGTCCTACTTCGTCATACCGTTCCTGTTCTGCCTTTATTCCCTTAATTTCCCGGACCTTCCGGGACTTCTGGTCACGGGTGTCTGGCTCTGCAGGGTAAGAAAGGACTCCGATAACATATGGGGGCCGTTCCTCTGTCTTGCGGGAAGCCGGGTTTTCAGCCTTATCATGAACGGGATAATAGACGAGGTCGATCTTACGACCTTAAGGACATACAGTGACATGCCGACGACGTTCTTTTTCTCGTCTTTGCCGGCCCTGGTCGTATCGGGAATACTTTTCGCGTTCTTCCGCAAGGTCTTAAACGAATTCCATAACACGTACTACAGCGACATATACGGCGAGACCGGCAGCAAATACGGCCTGGAAGACGATACCCATAAAGTTAACAGATTCCGGAGCGGATTTAACACAGCGCTTTTTTTAGGTGTTATAATATTTATTACTTTTTGGATAATTATGTTTAAGGGAATCAGATTATGAACGATGTAGAAAGATACAACCGGGACCGTGCATCGGTCATGTCGATGATCAAATTCATCCTGATCGTCGGTATTACGGTCTGTATCGGCTACTTTGCAAGGATAGTCGTTGTTATTCTCGTCCCGTTCCTCATAGGCTTCATGCTCGCAAAGACCGCGAACCTGATCGCCGCGCCCGTCTCCAAGCTTTTCGATAAGACCCCGCAGAATATCAAGCCGGGAAGGAAGAAGTCCACGAGGACCAAGACCGCGCTCGTATGCTATGTCATCCTCAACGTAGTCCTGGTCATCTTCATCATATTCCTGTTCGTGGGGCTCCTGTGGCAGGCAAATACCGTCCTCAACAGGCTTACCAAGGCCTCGATGAGCTTCAATCCGGGTTCGTCCTTTGACAGGGCCATCCTTTACAGATTCTCCGTCGCAAACGGCGGATTCCTGACAGACGAACTGATCGAGACCATCGCACAGAATATCGAGGGTGTGGGCCAGAACATCGTAGCGGCTATCCCCACGTTCATCAGATCGTCGCTTTCGGCCATCTGGAAGCTCATCGGCAACCTTCCTTACGCCATCTTCTTCGTCATCAGCATCATGCTGAGCGGATTCTATTTCATCAATGACGGCCCCACGGTCCTCAAGTTCTTCGCGAAAAACACTCCCAACCGCAAGTTCCGCAACCGTGTTTTCGGGCTCATCAATGACCTTTCCATGACGGTCTTCCGCGTTCTGGGCGGCTACATGGCACTGTTCGTCATTACCGCTCTGGAAGCGTATTTCGTCTTTATGGCTGCAGGAGTTTATAACTACGCTCTTATCCTGGCTCTCATCACCGCGCTCATCGATTTCATGCCGGTCCTCGGCATCAGCGCGACCATGATTCCGTGCATCATATGGCTCGTTTTGAACGGAAAGATAATTAATGCTGTCATTATTGTCATCGGTATGGCTATAATGACCGTAGTACGCCGTTTCATCGAGCCGCCGATCCTTGGAAAATCAATGCATCTTCACCCGCTCATTACCCTTGTGGCAATGGCTGCGGGCGTGTATCTTTGGGGTGCGATCGGATTCTTGTTGGGACCCGCTTTCGCAATCATCATTATCCAGACTATCAAGGTTTTCGAGATAGATAAGAAAGTCGGTGAATACCTGTCAGGCGTCTTTGAAAGGTTCTTTGCACCCAAAGACGGCGGAAAGGCAGACTCCGGCGGGGGAAAGAAAGACGGCAAAGCGGCCGTCACGGTTACTGAACAGGAAACAAATTAAAAAGGGTTCTATGTAAAGGAGGAAAAAATGAAGACATGTCTTAAGTGCGGAGCACAGTTCGCTGACGAAGCCCAGTTCTGCGCAAACTGCGGTTTCAAGGACATCCAGTTCTGCCCTGAGTGCGGAAAGAGCCGTGTACCCGGTTCGTTATTCTGCTCCGGATGCGGAAGAAAATACTATACGGCACCTGACCAGGCTGCCGAGCCTGCGTCACAGGCTATTCCGGTTACAGAGGCAGCTCCTGCTGCACCTGCACCCGAAGTTCCGGCAGCACCTGCGCCTGTCGCAGAAGCCGTTCCTGCTCCCGCAGCAGAGATCGCGCCCGTTGCAGAGACAGCTCCTGCTGCTATTCCCGCAACTGAGGCAATGCCTCCTGTTGACCTGCAGGCAGCCCAGGTCCCCGCAGCACCCGTTGCTGCTCCTGTAGCTCCTGTAGCTCCTGTTGCTCCCGCAGCTCCCGTTCAGGCAGCTCCGGCTCCTGCAGCAGCACCTGCGGCAGCTCCCGCAAAGAAGAAGAAGTTCCCGATCGTTCCGGTCATCATCGGCGGCGTAGCACTTATGGTCGCAGCCGGTGTTGCTATCTTCTTCATCGCCACAACACCTTCCAGAAAATACAAGGCAGCAGTTAAGGAATTCGATGCAGGCAACTATGCCGAGGCAGCATCCAAGTTCGAGGCAGCAGGTAATTTCCAGGACGCTGAAGAGCGTGCCAAGGAAGCTACCACGATGCTCCACTATACAAACGGCAAGGACGCTTTCAGCGCCGGCGATTACGCAAAGGCAAAGGAAGAGTTCGAGGCATGCGGCAACTACAAGGATGCTGCTGACCGTGCAGCTGAATCAGAGATCGCAGGTCACTATGCAAAGGCTGAGTCCCTTGCTTCATCCGATCCCGATCAGGCTATCGAGGAATACAAGCTAGCAGGCGATTACAAGGATGCTAAGGACAAGATCTTCAATCTCCTGGTAGCTCAGGGCGACAAGGCTCTCAATGACAACCAGTTCGACAAGGCTGCCGACTACTATAAGAAGGCAGGCGAGTATAAGGACGTAGGCGACAAGATCACCAACGTTATCTACGAGCAGGGCGTCAAGGCCGCAAACGACAAGAACTACGACAAGGCTATCGAGTACTTCACGGCTGCAGGCAGCTACAAGGATTCCGCTGAGCAGATCTCAAAGTGCTACTACGAGATGGCTGAGGCGGCAGCTGCTTCCAACGATCTCGAAAAGGCTACAAACTACTACCTCGCAGCAGGCAGCTACAACAACGCAGCTTCCAAGGCTCAGGAGCTTTACTACAAGCGCGGCGAGAACGAGCTCGCTGCAGGCAATACAGAGAAGGCGGCAGATCTTTTCAAGCAGGCAGGCAACTACAAGGATGCACCTGATAAGGTAAAGGCTGCTTACTACACACTTGGTATTGCGGCACTGGGCGACAAGAACTATGACAAGGCTGCAGAATACTTAAAGCTCGCAGGCAACTACAAGGATGCGGCTACAAAGGGTCAGGAAGCTTACTACAACAAGGGTCTTGCACTCCTCAACGACAAGGATTATGCAGGCGCTACAGAGTACTTGAAGCTCGCAGGCAACTACAAGAACGCCAAGACGCTCCTTACAGAGACAGCTTACAGCCAGGGCATCGATGCTCTCGCAAAGGGCTCTTACGCTACGGCAAAGACATTCTTCCAGGCTTGCGGCAAGTACAAGTTCGCAGCTGACCTCATCAACGCATGCAACGGCGAAGAGCAGCTCGCTTCCGGCAAGCTCGAAGAAGCATGGTCTTTCTACAGCAAGGTAGGCAAGAAGGCGAAGGTCACAGGATTTGACATTCAGGGCAGAAAGACATACTGCTCCACAAAGGTCCTTCTTTCCAGAGTAAGCGGCAACTGGGAGGCAGCTTCCAACAACGTTTATGTTAAGAACATCACCAAGTACAGCTTCGGCAGATACACAAGAAAGTACTATCTCAAGAGACTGCAGGGCGGTCAGGATGTCTCCATTGTTTACAGCGAGAACGGTGACGGAACATTCAACATGACTGTCACGGTAAATTACATCCGCTTCAAGTCTCCTTCGATCGTCGGCGCTGACTACTTCACGGAGACTAAGGATCTTACGAACGTCAAATCGTTCCCTTCGACCATCAAGTTCAGCAGCGGCGCAAAGCTCGTTTACAAAAACGGTAAGTACACACTGACATACGCCAAGAACACGAAGTCAGGAAGAGTTACGAACCAGTACAGATCGACGATCGTTTACAAGAAGGTTTAAGGAACAGCAGTTAAGCAATCAATTCAGAAGGGCCGCGTAATACGGCCCTTTTGATAAACAGGAGGGTGAGCAAGATGAGTTACGGTTCAGGAATGAATATGAAGATCCCTTTGATCGCGGCTGCAGTCGGAATTGTACTGCTCGCGGGCGGCGCAGGCGGCGCGTTCTACTTTATGAAGGGTTCGCCCACTGCAAAGTATAACGAGGCCGTAAATGCCTACACCGCAGGGGATTATGCTTCGGCCGCACAGCAGTTCGAAAAGCTCGGCGATTATCGTGATTCGAAAAAGCGCAGTACAGAGGCCATGACCAAGCTGCACTATAAAAATGCGCAAGCGTTTTTCTCCACCGGTGAGTATGAGAAGGCTAAGGAAGAGTTCCTTGCGTGCGGTGAGTATGAGAACGCGGCTGCTCTTGCAGAAGAATCCGACAGGGCATTCCACTATGCAAAGGGCGCGTCTCTCGCTGCTTCAGGCGATCAGGACGGAGCAATAAAGGAGTATGAGGCTTCAGGATACAAAGACTGCAAGGACAAGATCGCTGAACTGTATATGGCCAAGGCGGACAAGGCCGTAGAGGGCGGCAATTACGACCAGGCGCTTGAGTTTGCGAAGAAAGCTTCGGACAACAAGGGTTCTGAAGAACCGGTTTTCATCTGCTATTACAATATGGGCGAAGATGCCTTTAACAAAAAAGATCTCATTAATGCCGCATCTTATTACGTAGACGCAGAGGAATATAAGGATGCCCGCGACAAGGCTAAATCCATTTACTATACGCTCGGAAAAGATGCTCTCGGCAAAAAAGACTATGAGAATGCCGCTACATTCTTCTGTCTTTCAAAAGATTACAAGGACACGGCATCCATTGCAAAGGAAGCTTACTATATAACGGGCAAGAACCGTTACAACGAGAAGAACTATCCGGCGGCAGGCCAATTCTTTGAGCTCGCGGGCGATTACAAGGATTCCAAGACGCTCTATCAGGCAAGCTACTATAACCTCGGAACCTCAGAACTATTGGCCGGCAAGTATGACGATGCGGCAGAGCATTTCGAGCTGTGCGGAAGCTACAAGTACGCCAAGGATCTCGTCAACGTATGTATCGGTGAATCTGCGATCGCTGCCAATAAACTCAGCACTGCGATGTCAGCATACAAAGGAGTCTCCAAGAAGGCTTCTGTATCAGGCTTTAACATCCAGGCAAGAAAGGCTTTTATCACCAACTGGTACAGAATAGATGCCATCTGCCGTGACTACTTGGTTTCAACCAACTGGGTACATGTTGAGAAGAGGACCAGCACCCAAATAAGAGGATATTCATTCACATCACTTGCCACGAATCAGGTTGTTTCGATGAAGTACAGCGTAAATGCTAACGGCACATTTAATGTCACGGGAGTTGCTTCATGGGCAAGGATACTGAACTGTCCTGCCAGCAAGGCTGACGTTAAGATGGAAGTTCACATCTCGAGATTCCAATTCGCGGGTATTAAGAAGCTCCCGTCGACGATCAAGCTTTCGGGCGGTGCAAAACTCACTTATAAGAACGGAATAATGTATGTCAATTACAACAAAAAATCCGGAAATACACATTATCAGTCGAGTATTGTATACAGATAAACCATAAGGCACATTAAGGCACGTTTTATGCACAGATTCATCAGAAAAACGGTTTCAATGATCACGGCGCTTGCGCTGATAGTCCCGATGGCTTCATGCCAGAGGATGGTCGATCTGCCGGAATCGTCAGAGAGCATGGCGACTGCACAGGCGGGTGCGCCCGAAGCGAGCGTTCCGTCTGACAGCGCGGTCCCTTCAGAAACAACGGCAACAGGCAATTTCGGCACTTCCAGGCTCGATACGGGCAACCTTACCGAGAAGGGAAGCGGGTATGAAGGCATCAAGGGCACCGGCCCTTATAACTACGGCGAAGCCCTTCAGAAATCCGTGCTTTTCTATGAACTGCAGAGATCGGGAGACCTTCCCGAGAAGGTCAGATGCAACTGGAGAGGTGACTCCGGCTTAAACGACGGCAAAGATGCAGGACTTGATCTCACGGGCGGCCTTTACGATGCCGGAGACCACGTCAAATTCAATCTTCCGATGGCTTATACGGCCTCCATGCTCTCGTGGTCAGTCTATGAATATGAGGACGCTTACAAGGAAGCTGGCCAGCTCGATTACATCAGGGGCGACATTAAGTGGATAACCGATTATCTGATCAAGTGCCATCCCGAGGACTATGTTTTCTATTATCAGGTTGGAGACGGAAATGCCGACCACTCGTGGTGGGGACCTGCCGAGGCAATGACGATGGAAAGGCCGAGCTACAAGGTCACCAGGGATAATCCGGGTTCGTGCGTTGTCGGTGAGGCTGCAGCGGCACTTGCCAGCGCGGCGGTTGTTTTCGCAAAGAGCGACAAGGCGTACAGCGACCTGTGCTTAACACATGCAAAGAGCCTGTTCAAGTTCGCGAACGAGACCAGGAGCGATTCGGGCTACACCGCGGCAAACGGCTTCTACACATCCAACAGCGGCTTCTTTGACGAACTGTCATGGGCCGCAACATGGCTCTATATCGCCACGAACGAGAAAACGTATCTTGATACCGCAAAAGAATGCTACGCAAAGGGCAGTCAGGACTATATCTGGGCAATGTGCTGGGACGATGTCCATTACGGCACCGCGCTCATGCTCGCAAAGCTTACGGGCGAGCAGACCTACAAGGACGCGATCGAAAAGAGCCTCGACTGGTGGACTACGGGCACTTCGGGCGGAGAGAGAGTCAAATACACACCCAAGGGTCTTGCCTGGCTCGATAACTGGGGATCCCTGCGCTACGCGACTACGATGGGTTTCCTGGCTTCAGTCTATGCATCGAGCGGCAAGTGTGATGCTGCCCGTCAGAAAGCATACATCGCTTTCGCGGAGAGCCAGTGCAACTACGCTCTGGGCTCTACCGGACGTTCTTTCGTTGTCGGATTCGGCGAGAACCCGCCACAGCATCCTCACCACAGGACTGCCCAGGGCTCATGGTCCAACAGCATGAACGAGCCGTCTTCGCACAGACATACGCTCTACGGCGCGCTGGTCGGAGGCCCTGACGCGGGCGACGGCTACGACGATTCCGTATCCAATTATACGACCAACGAGGTTGCAGACGACTACAATGCAGGCTTTACAGGGCTTCTGGCGTTCATGTATTCGAAGTATCACGGTCAGACGATCAAGGACTTCGGTGCTGTCGAGAAGATAGCCGAGAACGAGTACTTCTCGGAAGTCGCGGTCAACGCTTCGGGTAATGATTTCACCGAGATCAAAGCACTGATCCACAACAGGACAGGGTGGCCTGCCAGAAGCGCAAACAACGTTGAATTCAGGTATTTTATTGATCTCAGCGAAGTTATAAGCGCGGGCGGTTCCGCATCCGCAATCGAGATCACGCAAAATTACATGCAGTCGGGCAGGGTGGAAGGATTAAAGACCTGGGACGAGGCAAAACACATCTACTATCTGTCCGTCGTGTTTGACGATGGTGCGCTCTATCCGGGAGGACAGTCGCAGTGCAAGGCCGAGATCCAGGTCCGCATGAGAAATCCGGGCGGCAAATGGGACCCTTCGAACGACCCGTCCTATGCGGGTATCCAGACGGGCACTTTGATAAGCGGCGAAAAGATCGCGATCTATGAGGACGGAGAGCTTGTTTTCGGGACCGAGCCGCCGGCAGGTGATAATCCGGGCAAGACCGTAGTTATCGGAGGCGGCAATAGCGGAAGTGGCAGCGGCAACGGCGGCAATACCGAGCCGTCACAGCAGGGCGGAGGAACGGCTACAGGCGGAACCGCGTCTTCGGGCGACATCTCCGTCAAGGTCAGATATGACAGCGCGGGTGCCAACGCGAACAGCATTTCGGGCGCTCTCGAGATAAAGAACACGAGCAAGAAGAACATCAGCTTCGGCGGTCTTGAGGTCAGATACTTCCTGACAAACGACAGGAAGAGCGGTCTTGTTTTCGACTGCTATTACGCGGGCATGCAGGAATCAAACGGTCAGCATACCCAGATCAATGGGATAAATGGGACGTTCAGCGCGCATAAGGGCATTGATTCAGACACCATGCTGACGGTGAAATTTCCTTCTTCCGGTGCTTTGATAGCGGGCGCGACCGTTACTGTCAATTTCGCGGTACACTATTCTGACTGGCAGACGATGAACACGACCAATGACTATTCGGCCAAGGACGTTAAGAACATAGTCATCGTCTCAGGCGGAAAGACGATATTAGGTAAGGAGCCCTGATGATCAGGAAACTGACGGCAGCTTTGATGACGCTTACCCTGATACTTACGGTATCGGGATGCTTTTTCGCATTCCCGGGCAAGCCGTCGCTCTATCAGTACGAAACGACCGGAAAGGGACGGTCCGGAAACAGTGCTTATAAAGGCACCTCATCATTTGATCCGTCTTACTATCCTTACTTCTCGATGCTGGGACCCGGAGCTCAGGATGCCTACAGCATGATCTACGACGGGCTTTATTCCGGCCAGACGAGCATTAAGCTCTCGGGCGGCATGTCGGCGCAGGATGTTAAGGATGCCTTTAATATGGTGCTCTTAGACCACCCGGAGCTCTTCTGGGTAAGGACGGATTTCAATTATTCTTACGTTGAGGTCACGGGCGCGGTCACTTCCGCACAGTTCTATTTCTACGATTTTGCTTCGACTCCGGAGCGCCTCGAGCAGGCGAAAAGAGAATTTGAAGCGGCGGCAAACGCGATAATCAGCGGCGCCGGCAGGCTCGATACCTATGCCGAAAAAGAGGTCTATATCCACGATGCCATCAACGAGACCTGCGAATTCAACGTCAATGCAAGATACAGCCAGAGCGCCTATTCCGCGCTGGTCCTGCACAGCTCGGTCTGCGCGGGATACGCAAGGGCGTTCCAGTATCTGATGCAGAAATCGGGGATTCCCTGCTATTACTGCATGGGAACGGCTGACAACGAGGTCGTTGCAGCCACGGGCGGTACGGAAACAAGCCACTCCTGGAATATCGTCAGGACGGGCATCTCGTACTGCAATGTTGATGTCATGTGGGACGATTCCGTGGGCAACGCGTACGGGCGCAAACAGTATCCTTTCTTCAATCTGTCTGACAAGGATTTCAAGTATCACACCAGAACGGGATCTTCGGTGAATCTACCCCTGTGCAACGACGAGACACAGAGCTATAAAGTGCTTTTCGGCGATACCGTTGAAGTCAAAGACCTGATCTTCAAAAAGTGAAATTTGTCCCCTTCTGACAATTTTATATCATGCTATAATACCTATTGGTGTAAATAGGCTTAAATGGGTAAGTGTGCATGATAGTAAAGATTTTGAAGTCGCTCAGACAGTATAAGAAGGAGACTTTTCTTACGCTGCTCTGCATTATCGGAGAGGTCATACTCGAAGTATTGATCCCTTATATAACCGCCGACATGGTCAACAACATCAAGGCCGGCGCGGATCTTTCCAATATTGCCAAGACAGGCGGGGCAATGGTGCTTGCCGCGATCCTTTCGCTCGCGTGCGGCGCTCTGGCAGGCAATTTCGCGGCCAAGGCCTCGGCGGGATTTGCGGGGAACCTCAGATCCGACATGTTCAAAAGAGTCCAGAAGTTCTCTTTCGGAAATATCGATAAATTCTCCACATCGTCTCTCGTTACGAGAATGACGACCGATATCACAAACGTCCAGAACTCTTTCATGATGGTAATAAGAACGGCTGTAAGATCGCCGTTCATGCTTGTTTTCGCGATCGTAATGGCATTCATTATGGGCGGAAAGCTGGCGCTGACCTTCGTTGTAGTCGTTCCGCTCCTGGGCATCGGCCTCTATCTGATCGGTCACTTCGCGATGCCTGCATTCCGCGCGGTCTTTAAGAAGTACGACAAGATGAACGAGTCCGTAGAGGAGAACGTCCGCGGAATGCGCGTAGTCAAGGGCTTTGCGCGTGAGGATTACGAGAGCAAAAAGTTCTTCAACGCATCCGAAGACATCAAAAAGGACTTCATCAAGGCTGAGAGGATCGTAGGACTTAACGGCCCGCTCATGGAGCTCTGCTTCTTCTTCAACACGGTATTCATCCTTTACGTAGGCTCCAAGCTCGTTATCACCAACCAGGGCCAGACGATCGATGTCGGCCAGATCTCCGCGATGCTCACTTACGGCGCGCAGGTCCTGATGTCGCTCATGATGATCTCGATGATCTATGTAATGCTCACGATGTCCATCGAGTCCGTCAAGAGAATCGTTGAGGTTCTTGACGAGCAGCCTTCTATTCACAATCCCGAGAATCCTGTCATGGAAGTCAAAGACGGTTCGGTCGATTTCCGTGACGTTGCTTTCAGATACTCGGAAAAGGCTGCTAGAGACGCGCTTTTCGATATCGATCTGCACATCTACAGCGGCATGACAGTCGGTATCTTAGGAGGCACGGGTTCATCAAAGACCACATTGATCCAGCTTATCCCGCGTCTTTATGACGTTACGGACGGCGAGGTCAAGGTCGGAGGCATTCCGGTTAAGGATTAC
>JAEEGL010037414.1_pt1 | contig 17471 bp, 12 predicted proteins | sample 9134231 | NCBI WGS metagenome assembly JAEEGL01 (sample SAMN16246548, study PRJNA631951) | gut metagenome | biome: gut microbiome; feature: rumen; material: fiber-attached | host: Bos | place: Iran: Karaj | collected 2018-10 | reverse complement strand
AGGCCGTTCTGCAAATCCATAAGCTTTTGAATATCATTTGTGATATCTACTAGAAGTGGCTTTTGTCTTTCTTCTATGAAATGCTTTGCACTATCAGCCTCTGGGCCCTTATGCGTTTCATCATTTGCAAAAGCTTCAAATGCAGTAATCAATGCATCTGACATTTCAAGAAACTCGTTATAAACCTTTTGGCAGTCATCAAAATAACTTCTTAGTGCTGCAACATCCCACTCTATATCTACTTCGCCTACTTCTATGTTCCCCTTCTCGTCTGCGTATGGCATAATAAATCTCCCTTTTATCAAATCTTAGGCAATAGTTTGCCCTGTCATTCTTACACTTTCTGTTTGAGCTGTTCTTTTACTTTCTTCATCAACATTAAGATAGTTTTCTTTAATGTTGTCCATAGTTTCTGTAATCATAAAAACCTGTTGCTTTAACTGCTTTAATAAATCAACCATATTATGGTCTTCTTCCTCATATTTTGGAACAGTAACATTGTTGCTTGTAAAAGCATCTACTTCTGAATATGCTTGATCTGTACTTATTATTAATTCAGCCTGATCTTCTATTCCTTTAACCAGCTCTTCATATACTTCCTGGTCAATCTGTATTTCTGATGAGCTGGTTCCAGATCCACACTCACGCCTTCCCTTCTCGTCTGCATATGGCATAGCCTGCCTCCCTTACTATAATTGTGATTCCAAATCCGCTATTTTATCTTCTAAATCATCTCTCTTACTATACAATTCAGTTAGTTTTTCATTTGTTGTTTCAATTGCAGAGTCAATATTGCTGCTTAAGCTATCTGTATCCGAAATATATAGTGTCTTTTCCGCTTTAGCTGTCATTAAATCGGTAGCCGCAGAATTTTCTTTATTGCCGCCCCATGGAGTATCACCTTTTAAATCGTAGCTACCTACATAATCATATACAAATGTAGTCAAATCTTTTTTCATAAATGCAAGAGAACTATCTTCATTTTGTAGTATGCTAAGGATAGCTTCATAATATTTGATTGCAGTATTTACCCCAACAAGCTCGATTTTTAATGCTGCTATTGCGGCCATTATGGCTGCTCTTCTAGCAGCTTCTTCTTGTTCTGCTGTTGTTCCCATTTTTGCCTCCCTTTATACAATATTCATATGGCGGACAAAGCCGCCATATGAAAAAAACCTTAGCCTACTGTATATGTAGGAACTGACGCTGATGCAACAGCATCGACTTCTTCAAAATCGTTAGCCTTTTGCTGAAGTCCGCTACCATATACTTCTAACTCTTCAACGTATTGCTTCAGCTTTATATCTAAATCCTCATAATTATCTAATAATGCTGGAGATGATTTTCCCTTTGTTGCGTCTGCAATTGTTGTAATATTATTTCTTATTTGATTAAGTCTAGCCTCTAAGTCTGAACTAAAAGTAGTCAGCTTATTACTAGTATCAGCCATATCATCGGTCTGTCCGTAAATAATGTCTGCCATGGTTTATCCCTCCCTTTCTAATATGTATTACTTCCGTCAGTGGCAACTTCTTCATAATTGTTTCTTAATACAACTGTCCAATCATGAATAGCCATAATAGCATCTGACATTGATTTCATATTCTGTCCGAGTTCTGCTAGGTATGCTATATTATCCTCAGCATTACCGCCTTTCCAAGCCTCACTTAAAGGCTCAGCCAACCCAAAAACAGAATCTGCTATAATGTCCAACTCTGCTGCCTCTGTCACTATCGTGTTTAATGCAGTAGTGACTTCTTCCGTATTCATACCTGTTTCTGCCATTATTCTTTCCTCCTATTATAAAATTTTTATTTAAACCCATTTTTATGGTGTTTAATACAATTTGCTATATAGTTCTATCAGTTCCAGTTATCACTATATCTTCTTCTATCTCAAATCCACTTGGTACCTCTGTTAATAACTGTGTTTCATCATTTAACAATTCTGTTGAACTATCTAAGATTTCCGTTTCTGGACATTCATACACTTTTTTGGTTTTTAACATCTCAGATGTATTCCAGTTAAGAACAGCGTTTGACTTTTGTACCCCTGGAGTCTTTGTAATCGCTACATCCTTGTTTGTGCCTATTCTTGTTAATACTCTAATCGAATGAGCTATATCAAATACAAACCACAAAACAACGGCCACTATGAGAAATGTAATCGCTGTAACAGCTAAAACTATGGCTATATTATTGAGTAATTGTGTTTGTTGAACTGTATCCACTTTTATTAATTCTCCTGTTCCGACAATGAAATAGTCTGTCTTGCTTTTTCTATATTGGTTCGCAATTCTTCTTCCATCGTCGTTACTCTTTCGATATTTACAGCGTCTGTGCTATCAATATCATTCTTTACATGTTCCTCAATGTTTTGTAATGCCAGTTCCATATCGTCATATGCGACACCATCTCTATGGAACTTTTCCGCATTGCTTGATATCTGACTTGCAAGCTCTTTATATATAACCAAAGCTGTGGTTGCATTATCCAATTCAGCAATATTGCCATCTGACAATGCCATTAAATCGTCCCAATAGTCACTATATGAGACACCACCATCCCCTGATTTATCTATTGTTCCAAGGGAAATATAATAATCTGCTATACTTCCCAATCGCACAGCTCTCTCCTTTTGACTCTGCTCCAAGTCTCCCTCAGCTGCTTTTTTGAACCAATAAGCTGACTGCTGTTTATTTCCTGTGCCTTCATAGCTATAGAAATAAGCCAAGCCTAATCGATATGCAAACAATGCATACTCTGACCCATTTTGACTTAGGATATCCTCATATGTGCGATTTCCACTGGTAGTTATCAACAATTGCCTGAGCTCTGTCGCCTCATCTTCTGAAAAGTTTTCATCTGCCAAATAAACTTTATCTACCAGATTTATATATGCATCTGCCTTAGATGGATCGATATTTATTGCCTCTATATAATTCGTTTCCATATCAGCAGAATTCTGATTTTTATCAGCATTGTCTATATGTGTTTCATAGCCTGATTGTTGCAGATTGTTAGCATATACATGACATGTTATTGCAGCTACACCTGTAATCAGCGCCATGCTCATTGCTGCAACAAAAGTTCCTAGCTTTACTTTTTCTTTTTTACGATAGTTTTGATCCAACTCATAATAGTGCTCTAAATCGTAAATTATAGATGAGCATTTTTGATAGCGTTTTTCAGGATCAAGCTGTGTACACTTAAGTATTATTTGCTCCAATCCCTGTGAAAACTCCTGATTCCAATATCTTATTGGATATATTTCATAAGGTGGCTCACTAGGATTTTTCCCAGTCAAAAGATGATACATAGTTGTTCCAAGGCAATATATATCTGTTCTTGCATCTGTTTGGCCATGACCACCAAACTGTTCAGGTGCAGCATATCCTCTTGTGCCAAGACAAGTAGTATCTTCTATATTGTCTACCTTGTACTGTCTTGCTGTTCCAAAATCTATGAGCACAATAGTGCCATCTGGCTTTAGCATTATATTGGATGGTTTCAAATCCCTGTAAATAATCGGCGGATTCTGAGAATGTAAATATCCCAATACATCACACAACTGCTTTGCCCATTCAATAACAAATTCTTGTGGTTGTGGGCCATATTCCTCCAGTGCTTTTCCTAAGGTATTACCTTCTATATAGTCCATTACGATTAGAATACTATCTTCGTAATCTATTATGTCTATAATGCTTGGCAAATTAGGATGTGATAAGTTTTTTAGCAACTCTGTTTCGGTCTTGATGCTTTGCAGATTTACATCAGAATCTATCATTGCATCTTTACGTATCTCTTTTATTGCCCATTGCTTATTTGCACGCTCATTCATTGCAAGATAGACAATGCTCATTCCACCCTTGCCTATTCTATTTAGTATTTTGTATTTGTTGTCAATTACACTTCCTATTTCCAGCATTTTAAATACTAATTAATAACCCTGATATGTTATCTGTCTCTCCTCTATTTTTTACTAACTCAGTGAGTTTCTTTAACCCATCCCTTTGGGCAGCAAATTTCACTATTTCATTTGGATCTAGCTTTCTCCATAATCCATCTGAACATAGTAAATAGTTTTCTCCTTTGTTACAGGATCCTGAATAAAAATCCGGCTTTACTTCTTCGGATGCTCCTATGCACTGAAGAAGTATGCTTTTCTTATCGCTATTCACAGCTTCTTCGTATGTCATTTTTCCTAAATCCATTTGCTGCTGCACATAACTATGATCATGTGTTAAAAGACCTATTTGAGAATTCGTAAATACGTATGCCCTTGAATCTCCAACATTCATTACTAAGTATTCATCATTAACAATCACCATCATTACAACAGTTGTTCCTATTCTGAATCCCTGAGTGCGACCATACTCTTTTAGTTTTTCATTCATCTGCTGCACTATTAGATTTAACTGTATTTGAACCTGCTTTAACGACTTATTATCTATGTCGTTGGCGCTAAGCTCTTCCGTTTTTTCCTCTTTACTAAGCGCTCCCGGCAGTTCATTTCTAAACCACTCATCTATTCTACGAACAAAGGCTGAGCTTGCCATTTCCCCTTGGGATAAACCTCCCATTCCATCACATAAACATGCTACACACACTACATCTCCAGCAGCTGTTTTCCCTTGCTTTACCAGTAACGAATCTTGGTTTACTTCTTTTTTTGTTCCTATGTCAGTATTGACGTCTGTTTTATAACTCATATTTAAACTCTTCGTTTGAAATCTTAATTACTGAACCATTTGAAAGTTTTTGCTTGCCACCCTTTTCCAGTTTTACTCCATTCAACCAGGTTCCATTTGTGGAATTACAATCCTCTAGGAAAATACCATTATTTGTTTGACGAATTGCAGCATGTTGCCTACTAATCGTTCCATTATCTTTTACATAATAATCTGCATGTAGGCTGTCCTTTCCTATGGTGAAATATCCTTTATTCAGTGGTATTTTTTCTCCCGTTTTTACTCTTATAAGTGTTCCCATTTTAATCTGCTGGGAAATCCCTTGCCCTTGACCAAGGATAGTAGTTTCGCTTGAAGCTGGTTTGCCAGCTAATATAACAGTGTCTGTTGGCCCACAGTTATCATTAGCAGCTTCAAACTTAAACGGGTCTTTTGGAGTTTTTACTCCCGGCTTATTTATAAAGCTTTGCATTCGGGCTTCTTCCTCTTGCTTAAGCTGCTTCTTTGACTTCTTTTTAGGTTTATCTTTATTGATTACAATAACAATTACTGTGGTCGTTATACCAGCAACAACTGCAACTATGCCAACGCATATTATTACTATTATGTATGTAGGTATTCCCTTATCTTTTGTATCAGATACCTCAGTTTCAGGGGCTTCCTCTTCCTCTACAGGTCTTTCATATTCACAGGAATATTGAATTCCAAGGCCATCTAAAAGCTTTGTTATTTTGGTTGAGTCCAGTGCACATGAATACATTCCATCACTTGTAAGAAGATTCATTCCTATAACATATCCATACTCGTCTACAAGTGGACCTCCACAGTTATTTGCTCCTACTGCTGCATCACTTTCTATCACTTGAACATTTTGTAGATTTACAAGGTTTACTATATGCCCCATGGTCATAGCAACTTGTTCATCTGAATAGTACTGGGTTTCAGAATCATAAGTTATTGCATCTGGATATCCCATCGCATATACGGTATCTGCTATCGCATAAGGCAGATTAGCCACCTCATAATTTTGTGATGTAAGAAGTGTAAGTGGACTCTTTGTATATATAGGTTGTGGCAATTGCAAAACAGCCAAGTCTAATTCTGCGCTGGTATTTACAACTGTTGTACTAAGAACAACATCTCCTTCTACTACCACCTCTGTAGAAAATGAAATTTTCGCTACATCTTCCTCTGAATTTGGTAATTCAAGGTATTCTAAAGCAGCAGTAATAGTCTCATCATCAGGATTAAGGATGCGATTGCAGGTTATTACGTACTCACTTCCCTCTGAATCTCCAATTAAAAATCCCGATGCACCACATATAATATGTTTGACATTGCTTTCATCCGTAAATACGGTATTAACTTGAACAACACCATTTTTTGCACTTTCAGCATTTGATATATCATCTGCAGCCTGCACTTTATAAACAGGCGAAAATGCCATTATTAAACCTAACGACAATACACAAAGAGCCTTAAATCCCTTCATTAATAAATCTCCTACTATCTAGTCTTTATCTTTTTAAATGCAAATACTCCAACTCCTGCACCTGCTGCACCAACTGAAGCAACAGCAGCTATGGCTATTGGAAGAGCCGCGCCAGCAGCTTTTGGTCCTGGAACCTCACTAATAATCTCGTTCTCTCTTAGTTCTTCCGCTTTCTGAGAAACAAGCAAATTGTTATAACTAAGATTTGTTACGTTACCAGCAACATCGGAACATGTTATTTCGATATTTTGCAAATCTGCTTTTTCAGGAATAGTTAAAGTCTTTGTTCCACCACTTTCTGCCAATTCCTCGCTTGTATAGCTTCCTAGCTCTTCTCCATTTAGCGTGATAGTCATCGCTGATACACCAATTGTGTCTGTAGCATTTACTGAAAAATCATGATTTGCTTCTTCGTAAGTTCCGTTATTTTCAATTCCTGATACAACTACACTTGGAGCTGTCATATCCATTAAAAATTCTATTTCAGCATCTTTGGATTGATTACTTTGCTTATTAGTTGCTCTATCCTCTGAGAATACAGTCACATTGTATATTCCATCATTGTTGAAATTATTTTTTCCAACAACATAGCTTATAGAATGCCAACCACGATCATTAACCAAATCACTAGTGGTATATCCTCTACCTTCTGATAGTGTTTTTACATTTCCTTCAAATCCTACTGATACTTCCTTGTAAGCAAGGCTATCTACATTGATTTCTGTTATCACAACATCCTGTGGAGATGTAACATAATATCCATCAACCATATCTTTAGTTGCTTGTGAAAGAACATAAACAGAACCAAATCTATTTACTGAGTACTCTATCTTTCGCTCAGCTTTATTTCCTGCCAAGTCAGTGATAACTGCATTAAGGGTATATAAATCATCCTTATCCTTTTCATGGGCGATATCAGAAACCTTGATTTGATACCCATCAGCAATTGTAGTCGTAGTCATACCACCGTTCACAAGTCCGTTATTTGAACCTGTAAGAGTTACTTCTAAACTTTTTTCCTCTAGATTTTTGTCCGTTACACTTATGAGTGGCTCAACTGCTCCTTTATTTGCAGACATGTTTTCTACACCAGTTATATCTATAACAGGAGCTGTCGTATCTATTACAAATGAGCTGCAGGTATATGAATCAGATACATTTCCTGCCAAGTCCTCACAAGACACCTTGAATCCGTATGTTCCATCTTTTTCAAATCTAATAGTCGCCTCATGTTCCTCGTCTGAATCATAATATCCACTGATTTCAGGTAATTCATTTAGGCCTTCTTCTGAAGACTTTGTTATTACAGCCTGAGAAGCTTTCGTATTTATATCCTTGATTTTTATTTTTGCTGTTCTTGCAGAATTAAAATACTTTCCATTCTGTACAGAATTATTATCGAACTCTACAGATACCTCTGGTGCTTTTGTATCTATTACAAATTCGTTAACCGTTTTTGTTTCAGAAACATTTGTAGCTTTATCTTTGCAGCTAAACTTAAAGCTATATGTACCATCTTCTGAGAATGTTACCGTCTTTGTATATGTACCATCCCCTGACTGCTGCCAAGCACTAATTTCTGCCTTGCCACCATTAGATGTTATTTCTAAACTTGTAAATTTATCATCTGTACTAAAGTTTTTCTCTTGAACCTTAATTGTTGCAGTTCTTGCCGCCTTATAATATTTTTCGTTTTTTGCTTCATTGTTATCAAATGTTATTTCTGCTACTACTGGAGCAGTTTTATCAATCGTAAAGTTTGTCTGTTCAAATGAGCCTTCTGCATTACTGTTTCCAGCTTTATCAGTTACGCATCCACTCACATGATAATCACCTTCGGCAGATACCTTTGCTTCATACGTATATACGATATCTCCATTCTCTAATGGTTCGAAAGCCGTTTTCTTTTCAAAGTGTATTTCTCCTTCTGTGCTTCCTACTACTGTTAATCCTGGTAATACATCCACCGCATCGAAATTAACCTCAGTTATTTTAGCAGTAACTGTTACATCATTATTGTAGAATCCAGCTTCTGCTCCCTCTGAGCCTGCTGGTGCTGATTGATTGTTATAGGTTATTTCAAGCTTTGGAGGTTCGTTGTCTATGAATGTTTTTATGGTTTTTGTATATGTATTTGTCGTGTCGCCCTCTATGGTATAGGTAACTGTGTATGTACGGGATGCGTCTGTAGGTAGCTGGGCTTCATAAATGTTGTCTACTACCCATACATAGATGTCCCAAGTCCATTCATATCCAAAGATAGAAAAAGCAATCTGTCTTGTCTCAAAGCGGCCATTCCCATCTTTTCTTTCAAATTCAATTGCCTGTCCCTGACCATATGTAATACTGTTTACTTGAATCTTGGCATTTGCTTTTCCTTCGATTTTTAGGTTTAGTTTATCCTCACTGTTACCATTGTTTGAATACCACTTTATTTCGTTATCATTAACATCCTGCTCTGTTAATGTATATGTGCCATCACTACTACTTATTGTGTATTTAAATTTGCTGTTCTCTTTTGCTGTATCAGCATTGCCTACTATGTCATTAAGCTCATATTTATCTGCTTCAATCGAAATATTATCTTTTACATTATTGACTGCTACGACGTAACCAAGAGAATACATCTTTCCTACTTCGGGTTCTAATGTCCAGGTCACTGTTAGAGTTCCATTATCACCGCTTCTTTCAGGTGTGCATATGCTATTCAGACTAAATCCCGATTGATTGTCTGTTGATGTTTCATCACTATAATCATATGCACATATATCTACCTTAACGTTATCTAGGTTTTTATCTAATGCAAATCCTTCAACTTGTACTGTTGCTTTAATTGTTGTTTTGGAATGAAAGATTTTCTCTTGCTCTTCTGCCTTTTCGCCTGTAACTTCTACCTCTGTAATTACAGGCTTTGTTGACTCTTCCTTTGTATAATCGCATTTTGCATTTTTGCATTTATATATGAGTTTTGTGCCATCATCGCTATAGACAGGATCAGCAAGTACATGCTCGGTACATTTATCTTCATCTGAGCTGGCAGCTTCACCACCATTTTCGCCATTTCCATCCGATTCTTGGCCTGACGATGTTACATCCACTCCATCAGATTCCGTAACAGCATCTAGTGTAACGTTTTGCTGTTGACTTTCTTCCTTTGTGTCCTCTTGTGGATTTGACTGTTCTTCTGTCTGCGTTTCTTCTTCCGCTGCTTCTTCTTCTGGCTGAATACTTTCATCTGTGATTGTATCTTCCTGACCATCCAAATTATCAGCTAAAACGCCTATTTCTGATGTGGAAAAAAGTAATGCAGATAGCATTACTGCTGCCACTAATCGTTTAGTGACAAAAAGAATTTTATTATTCTTCAAAACTTATTCTCCTCCGCTTCGTTGTGTTAATGGTAATTATTTCACAATTAATTCAATTTTATTCCTTTTGCTATTCATTTTCAATCTTTAACTATTTTATATTAAAAAAATTTATAACGCCTGTATTTTCGGCATTTTTCTGTATCTCGTATAGATGTGTTTTATTGTTTGAACCACAATATTAAAAATTATTGTCATAAAATTTACCGTATTATAGGTAGTATATTAATACTTAGTATCTTTCTCGTCAATACTTATAACAAAAAGACCGAGGAATTTTTCCTCGGTCTTTTTATGTCTTTAATCTTATTGAACCAAATATTTCAGTTTTTGGAGTTCTGTTAACTTAGCATCTCCATATTTTTCTTTTACTTTTTCTATCAAGTCATCCTGTGTTTTAACATTAAACTCTGTCATTGTTGTTCCATATGCACTAACAATCACCTGTGCTTGAGGTATATATAATCTTCCGTACTCTGCATAATCTATAAATCCATATGTATTCAAATCAATTATGTACATATCTGTGTAATTGAAAATAGATAGTTGATTCTTTTCTTCATCATAAATCGTATATGACAAGTCATTAATCTGGTTGCTCATCAGGAACACGTTCTTATCCTGTTGTCTATCGTATATACGGAAATACAAATCATCTCCCTGTAAATACAGCAGATTATTGTCCTTTGAGAATTCAACGTAAGAATAATTGTCACCATAATACTCTATTGTGTTTTCTGCTTTGTTTATCTCCCAGTTATAGACTCTCAAATAACCATCTTCTGTGATGACAGCAATTATATTGTCATCCTGACTTGTCTTTATATCATTTACTTTATAATCCTCAAAAATTGGTTTCGACTTTCCTGAGATGGCATTAACCTTGTATGCTTTGCCATAAACATCAATACCATATACAGTCTTTCCATCGTTAGATACAGCAATGTTCCAAAAATTGAAGTCAACCTCTCCACTGTATATTATTTTTCGAGCTTGTGTATCGATTACATAGAATTCCTTATCGTCACCATAAGCAACATATTTCAAATTTGTAGATATTGCGTAATCTGTGCTAATAAGATCTTCTTCTGATATTTTGACTTCCTCAGTCTTTTTATCACTAACTGAGTAATATAATACTGATCCCCCATAGGTTGGAAAGATGATTGTATCTTCATCTAGATAATACAATTTTCCGTATCGTCCATCGTCGATATCAATTGTTCCAATTTCTTCTCCGGTAGCTGTTTCGAAGACTCTACATGTGTATGCATTGGAAGCAGCATCATTGCTAGTCTGCAAAACATATGTATCCCCTGTTGGACTCATAGCTGCTCCGCCATAAAATCCTGTTTCCATCTCTGTTTGTGCCAGATAATCGTCATCCTCTTTAAACTTCAATACCATAAGATTTGGACTTCTAAATCCAGAAGATACAAATACCGCATTTTTTATATCAAAATCAATTAATGAATCCGAAACATCTACCAAGCCATCATCTGCCACTTCACCTGTTAATGCATCGTAATATGAAAGCTTTCCATCCGAAGTTCCTACAAATAGCAATTGGCTGCTTCCGCTCATCATATAATTTTGAATAAAGCCGTTTGTGGAGAAGGAGGATACATCTTCACCTGAGTACAAATCCAAAATGTACATCTTCTTTGTGCCATTTATGATCAATTGAGGATATTCCACTCCATCAATATCTAAGATTCTACTTCCTATATGAGAATAACTTGTACTAAGTGCACCTCCTATATAATCTACATCTCGCGACCACTTTATTTCACCGGTTTTTCTATCACACTTATATATATGCATTGGTGCATTTTCATATGACATCAACGCATCATAACTCATGCTAGCAATGGCAACATCTCCATCTTTAGTAGGAACAACATCCATAATTGCTCCGCCTTCAACAGGAATATCAATCATATCATCTGTTGTAAGATCAATTACTGTTGCATAATTTGGATCATCATCATTACCAGGCAAATGCTCAATATAGAATGTTTTACCATCTTTATCAAACATCATTGTCGCACCAAAAGCTGTCTCTGTTTGATTCTCATATTTCTTTAAAGATTCACCTGTTGTAGCATCTACTATTTCAACATAATCGTGTTTCTCGTATTCATCATCGTAATACGCTGTTTTTATAGCCACATACTTTCCGAAGTCATCTACTTTTGCAAATGTGATGCCATCCTCAGGCGCGTATTCATACTGAAGTTCACCTTTGTCATTATAGCCACGAAGATAATTCTCTGAAGCGACAATAGCAATATCTCCTGCGAATCCTACAGCCTTAATTCTGTCATCTTCCTCTTCAACAACATCAACCGGCTTTTTAAAAGTGCATTCACCGTTATCCAAATTCCAGATATAAATCTTGTTATTGTTATCTACTGATATGACTCTGTTGCCATCTTCATTAATGGCAAAATCAGAAATATTTACATCGTGATTCAGTTTTAAATCGTGCTCCAGATTTAATCCCAGATTGTAAGTGCCAAGTGCCTGAGACAGTGCAAACACTGGGTCTGTCACATATGGGCGTCCGTTTTCCTCTGTACCGATTCCCTCCATAGCAACTAGCGCTGCTGTTTTGGCATCGCCATCATCTAACACATCAAGTGATGTAGCTGCAATTACCCTAGCTTCATTCACAAGCTTTTGCTGATACTCTTCGTTTATCTTTGCAAGGTTGTAAGCTGTGTATCCACCAAATGCTACTGCGATAGCTGCAATAGCTGCTGCAATCCCAACATTGCGGCGCATCTGGCGCTCTCTATGACGCTGCTTTAAATCATCATAATCTACATGCAAAATAGAAGCAGCCAGACGAAGTGTTTCTGTCTTGAGCTTCTTCTTTACCTCTTTCTTGTTTTTACCTCTAACATCTGCTGCAAGCGGCTCCACAAGATTGCCATTTTCATCTGTTAAAAGCTGTGGTGGAAATGAATCTGCTGGTTCTCCATCTACAAGCACTGCTAAGATATTCTCGCGGCCGTGCATCTCAATGAAGGTGTCGATTTCCTTCATTACCCAATATGAATCTTTTGTCTGTGGAGAACAAATGACAACTAGAAAGGCTGCTTCTCTAAGAGCTGCCTCAATATTAGAGCCCAGGTCGCTTCCGATTGGAAGCTCCTCCTGGTCTCTGAAAACTCTATCTATCTTTTTTCTGCCAATTTCCTTCTGAATCTTTCTAGGAATCTTGGTTGTCTCGAGAGCCTTGTGTACTCTCTTTGCCACAAACATATCCCGCTCCAAATGTCTGTAGCTAATAAATGCATCGTATTTCATAATCATTCTTCCCTTTATCAAGATATTTTATATATCTCAATTATTGTAATCAAAAAAGATGCATTATTCTAGTAGTAGAATTGATGAAACTTGTTTGTTCAAGTTGGACAAACAAATTTAACCTCTCCATGTGCGCTGAAATCTGTTGCAACTTTGCCACAAAGCAAATGCCAAACTATTTTTCACTTCTTCCTTACCATCTTTATAGTCCTTCCATACATTGGTGCCTTCTCCGTATGCAATAATCTACCATACTGCCTGTTCAAAATAATACCAATTATCACAGATTTTATTTGTCTTATACTTTATTCTTCCTTGTTCATATTCAATTGTTTCATCTGATGAATCTACAATATTTCCATCATAATCTATATACTTATCAGTTGGAGAATAATAAATACCGCTCTCATAATACTCATCATCCTCTGGAGGGTTATTTAAAAAAATTTTCACCATTTCCACGCTTAGGTCCGAATCTTTCCAAACAGCTATACTATCAACTGATAACTCCATGTATATTTTCTTTCCTTCACCCGGTATCTCAAATATACTTCTATATATTTCTATTTCATCGTTAGTGTTTTCTATTAAATTAACTGAAGTGTCTGTTAAAAAAGTTCGATTGTTTTTTGTATACTTATATATATCTATATTTTTTTTTGATGATTTTATACAAATACTTATCATTATGATTAATAGTATGCTGAATACTATTATAATTTTTTTCTTATTCATTACATTCCTAACTCTCATCATAAAATCCGTTTTCATTCCACTCTATTCCAGAACATTGGGGTCAGACTAACTATTAAGAGTCAAGTAAAAATATCTATTTTGATAGTTAATTTTTACTTGACTCTTAATAGTTAGTCTGACCTCATTGCCATAATGATATGCAACAGCTTTATCAATGTATACAATTTCATTTTTTAAGAAGTTGCACATTCATAGATACATCAAACTTTACCATATTGCTTCCTCAAAATAATACCAATTAGGACAAATCTTTTCATATTTATACATTATCCGTTCGTTATTAGGGCGACCGTCATAAATATACTCATCTTCTTCGACCTTTTTCCCAAAAACATCTATTCCACAATCATCCATGGTATAGAAGATTCCACACTGATAATAATCATCATCTACTGGCTCATTATTTAAATATATCTTTACACTATCTGGATAATTATCCATATCTCTTCTAACTGATATCATATATATAGCTAAATTTGAGTAAAGCCTCGTTACATCTGTTCTTGCCATCAAATCATTTTGCGATCTATAATTCATTATTTTTCCATCATTATCCGAATTTAATAAAATTTTTTTTGCAATCTCATTCATCTCTACATAATTGTTTAGTACATAATCTTTTGGATTAATATTTCTTTTTATTACGTATCTAGATACATTAATAATTAAAACTATTATCACTAAAGTAATTAGAGTTGATATTACTATTTTTTTGTATTTACTCATCGCAAAATCCTTCCTTATTCCATTTTAATCCTAATTCAATAGCTTCATGATCTTCTGGTGCATCACCCCAATACGGTAAAGTAAACATATAAGGTAAATCTCTCCAATTATTACGTTTTACTTGTACAGCAGCCCCTCCTGCATAAAGCATTTCATCACTGAAGTAATATGCACCTACATAAGCATATGTTACATTTCCAAGCGTTGCAGCATCCATCACTACTCCATGATATAAAAAATACTGATTTTCTTCAGTAGGATAATCTACATTAAAGGCTTCAGCCCAAGAGTTTGGATTTTTTATATCCATTTCACCTCCTGTTTTTACCTTATTATAAAAGCATATTGATTGACCTAATATACCATATACACCAGCCGCCAATATTTCTTGATTTTGGCCCTCTAACCACTGATCTATCATCTCTGTATAATCTGGCATTCCTTCATAGTAATGAGTTTGTAACTGATCTATTGATTCTCCTATCTTCTCCGTTCTTTCATTATCATAGTTTTGCCTTGCTTCATCTTTTCTTTTACTTACATAATCATCCATAGTAATATAATCTGTCTCTTGAGGAACAAACTCATCATCAATCGGATCACGACCATTTAAATCTCGTAAAGATGTAGGCATATTCCAGCAATACAAATAATGATTGATAGTATCTGGCCTATTTATGCTTCCCCTTACACTATCCTCACTTACAAATCTACCTACCCCAGCATCATAGTATCTAGCCTGTGCAAAGTAGCTTCCTGTCATTTCATCATGCTGGTAGCCTGTGAATGCAAGTGGCTGGATGATATTGCCTTGCTTTGTGTAGGCTGGCTTTTCTTTTTTACCTGTGAATGGATTTATGTTTCTTCCAAACTCATCGTAAGCATAGGTTGATGTAGCTATGCCATCTGTACCTGTTAAATACATTCCTGTTCCAAGTTCATCAAGCATGTAGAAATAATCGTTGCCTGATTTAGACATACTTACCACGTTACTATCATAGGTATAGGTCTCTGATTCACCATTAACTGTTCGCTCTAGCATGTTGTGGTAGTCTTTGGTGAGGTCTAAAAGGTAATCGATGCTTTCTGTAGGATTTTGAACTGCTACTCTTTTTCCCATTCCGTTGTAGCTATAGGTTGCTTCTCCACTTTCTGCATCAACTACCTTTGAAAGCATGTTTGTAGCATCAAAAGTGAAGGTCTTTTGTAAGAGACCGTCTGTATATTCTTTTGCTATATTTCCTCGTTTATCATACTCGTATGACACGGCCTTTGAATCAGATACTGTCTCAAGTAATCTATCAAGCTCATCATATCTATACTTTGTTACTACACCTTCATCTGTCATAATGCTTCTGTTTCCGAATGCATCATAGGCATAGCTTCTTAGCAGCGCTCCATCTCTTCGTACATTTATGAGTCGTTTTTCTAAATCGTAGTCATAAGTGTATTTTCCTGAAATATCCTTAAGCTCTCTTCTGGTTCTTTCAATCTCAGTTCTATTTCCTTGTGTGTCATATCCATAAATATATCTATCTAAGAGTCCTTTTGAATCATGCATCTCAAGACTTCTAAGATATCCACCTGGAAGATATGACATTACTTCTTTATTAGCATTTGGAAGTATCTTTTCTGTAAGTCTACTAAACTCGTCGTATATATAGCTTGTTTTATCTGCTCCACTAATCAGTTCACTTAAACGAAGATTATCATCATAGATATAATCTACTTTCTTTCCATCAGCGTATGTGATAGATGTACGCTCTGATACATTTCCATATGTGTAAGATACTTTTCTACCTTTATAATCAACTACTGATAAAGCCCTTCCTATTACATCTCTTTCTACAGATGTTGTTCCAAGCCAGTCTTTAAACTGATTAAGTTTTCCAAGTGCATCATAAGAAAACTCTACACTTCTACCGTCTGCATAACCTACCTCTGTTACTACACCAAGGTTGTTATACTTATAGTTTGTGGCATAGTTATCTCTATCTGTCTTTGTCTTTAATCTTCCATACTGATCATATTCGTATGTTTCTTCCTGACCAAGAGCATCTGTTACCTTTGTTAGCTGACCTGATAGGTTGTATGTGTAAAGTGTGACATGACCATCTTTACCTACTACAGGCATTCTTTCGTCTTTGTTTTCAATAATACCCTCTGCTCTATGTACACTCTTTAAATTATCAAGCGCATCATAAGTGTAAGCTGTCTCGTTTCCAAGGGCATCTACTACACTTTTAAGGCGACCTGTAGGAGTATAGGTGTAAAGTGTAGTACTTCTTCCATCTACTACCTTTGTGGCTCTTCCCATGGCATCATACTCGTATGATACTGTTCGTCCATCTGAGCCTTCTACTTTTGAAACTCTGCTTAGTACGTCATAGCTATAGCTAATCTTATAGCCATCAGCAAATACTCTTGCTTCAACACGTCCTACATTGTCATACTTTAAAAGCTGCTCTATCTTGCCACAAAAATAGATTACATTTAGCTTTCCTGCATTTGTGTATTCAAATCTTCTTACTCTTCCTGCAGCATCTGTGATTGTTTCTATTTCTCCAAGCCTGCTATAGGTATAGCTTGTTTCATTTCCAAGTGGATCTATCTCTTTTGTTACTCGACCAAGAAGATCATACTCTCTTGTGTACTTATTTCCGAGAGTGTCTGTCATTTCTATGAGGTTGCCAGACTCGTCATAAGCATAAGTTTTCTCATGACCTAAAGCATCTACTTCTTTTACTACTCTATTTAAGGCATCATAATCAAGGCTACGTACCTTTACGTCGCCTAAGTATTCTTCTATTACGTTTCCATTTCTATCATAAGCATAACCTGTTGTTCTTCCCTCAGGGTCTGTTACTTTCATAAGTCTCATTAGAGGGTCGTAGTCATACTTTATGACACCGCCATTAGGCAGAAGTACTTTCTCCTGCTTTCCCATGGCATTATAAGTGATTTCTGTTACTCGGCCTGCTTCATCAACTACCTTTGATACTCTGCCCATGATGTTTATGTCATAGTTTTTAATTGTTCCATCAGCCTCTTTTACTGATGTAACCTTTCCCATCTCATCATAGGTGTACTCTCTGGTGTTACCTAGGGCATCTATAGTTCTTGT
>JAEEGL016915062.1_pt1 | contig 17472 bp, 18 predicted proteins | sample 9134231 | NCBI WGS metagenome assembly JAEEGL01 (sample SAMN16246548, study PRJNA631951) | gut metagenome | biome: gut microbiome; feature: rumen; material: fiber-attached | host: Bos | place: Iran: Karaj | collected 2018-10 | reverse complement strand
TCCTGAAGTTATGATTAAAGAAGAACAAGATAGAATGTTAAAACAATATGAAGAAAACTTAATGATGCAAGGTGTTACATTAAAACAATTCTATGAATTTACTAAATCAGATGAACAAGCTTTAAGAGATCAAATGAAAGATGAAGCTACAAAAAGAGTTACTTATAGATTAATGTTAGAAGAAATCGCAAAACAAGAAAAAATTGAAGTATCTGAAGAAGAAGCAAATAAAGAAGCTGAAGAATTAGCAGCTAAATACAATATCACTAAAGATGAACTAATTCAAAGCTTTGGTGGACTTGATATGATTATCTATGATTCTAAAATGAGAAAGGCAATTGAAACATTAAAAAAATAGTAGAAATATCTACTTTTTTTTGTTATACTTAAATAGGTGATGATATGAGTAAGAAAAGAAAGATATTGATTATAATTTTATGTATTGTAGAATTATTAATAATTGGAGGTATTGTTTTTTATTTAATTAATGATAATAAAAATGATGAGACAATAGAAGAAGAAATAAAAGAAACAAAAAATGAGACAAATAGTAATGTTTATCATGATGAAGAAGAATCATATGATGATATTATTAGTAATTGTGTAGTCATTGATGAAATAGGTGATTATAGATTAGTTATTTTTGATAATAAGTATTCTTATTGGGGTGTGGATTATACTAGTAAGATATTATATATTTTGGATGATAAGAATAAAAAAATAATTGATACTATTTATTTTGGAGATTTATTATTAAATACAAATATAACAATTCAAAATAGTGACTATGGATCTAAAGATTTATATAATCCTAGTGAATGCCTATTAACAAATGTAGAAATAAAAGATACCGATGATAGATTATATAGATATACTAAAGAAAATCTATCAAAATGTAAATATTATATAATTGGTGATGATTATTCAGATAAGGCTATTTATGTTAACAAAGAGAAAAATGTTATTACAACATCTTCATATGATTATTTGATTGGTAGTGACAAAAATCTAATTGTATTATATGATGGAAAGTATTTTGTAGTTTCAAAAGATGTTGGTGATTATGATGAATCAATATATAAATATGGATTATTAGATATAAATACTTTAAAACCAGTTATTGAAGTTAAATATGATGATTTATATTATTTAACAAAGAATAAATATGTTGCTAAGTTAAATGAAAAATATGGTTTAATTGATGCTAATAATAAATTATTAATGAATTTAGAATATGATAGTATTACTTTAACTAATACTGGTGATAAAAATATAATAGTTGCTAAAAAAAATAAAAATATAACATTATTTGATGAAAATTTAAAAGATATTACAAATGAGGTTAATAAAGAAGATTTAGCATATTCAGTATATTATGAAGAATATAAAAAATCAGATAATGGAGTAGGAGATTTAGATTTATATTTCTTAAAAGAAGAAAATAAAAAAGAAAATAAAATTTATAGTCCTCTTTCAATCAAATTTGTTTTGGAAATGTTAAATGAAGCAGCTGATGGTGAAACTAAAACACAAATTGAAAGTGTTTTAAAAGATTATTATACAGGTAAATATGATAATAATTCTAATATGTCAGTAGTTAATGCATTGTTTATAAAAGATACATTTAAAAATTCAATTAAAGATTCTTACATTAAAACTATATCATCTAAATATAATGCTAATGTTATTTATGATTCATTTAAAACAAGTGATAATGTTAATAAATGGGTTAAACAAAAAACATTTAATTTAATAGATAATGCTGTAGATGTTAGTGATAAAAACTTTATATTACTAAATGCATTAGCAATTAATATGGAATGGATAAATAAAATTCAAAAAGAATATTCGGTGGGTTTTAATCATATTGATTTTTATACTAGTGTTGGACCATATGTTGGAGAAGAAGGTGATGATCCTTATCCTGCTGAAATAAATGCTGTTATTAATAAATATGATATTGTTAATGTCTTAGGAAAAGATAAAATAAGGGAAACTGTTAAGAAGGCTTATTCAGAGTGGAGAAATAGTCCGGATTCATATCCATGTAAAGATAGTATGGATGAAGAACCAGATGTTGATACATACATAAAAGAAACAATAACAGATGAATATTTTGAAGAAATGGATAAAGCATATAATCATTATAGTTCTTCAACTGATTTTATGTTTTTTGATGATAAAGATGTAAAGGTATTTGCTAAAGATTTAAAAACATATAATGGTATTACTTTACAATACGTTGGTATAATGCCAAAAGGAAAAGAATTAGATAAATATATCAGTAATGTTACACCTAATGATATTAATAATTTGATTAATAATTTAAAATCGATTGATCTTAATAATTTTAAAGAAGGAGTTATAACTTATATATATGGTTGGATTCCAATGTTTGATTTTGATTATAAATTGGATTTAATGAAAAATTTAAATAAGTTAGGAATAAAAGATGTATTTGATTCTGATAAAGCTAATTTATCTAAATTAACAGATGAAAAGCAATATATAAATGAGGCTATTCATAAAACAACAATTAATTTTTCAAATGATGGAATAAAAGCTGCGGCTATAACTGAATTTGGAGGAGAAGGCGGAGGAGATTGTGGTTTTTATTACAATTTTGAACCTCCAATTGAAAAAATTGATTTAACGTTTGATAAGCCATATATGTTTATAATTAGAGATAAAAATACTGGTGAAGTATGGTTTACAGGAACAGTTTATGAACCAACATCAGATATGACTACTGATTGGGACAAATTTGATTTTCTAGGAGGTAATTAAAAGAACATTTATTGTTCTTTTTTTGTGTAAAATTTATTTATAAATCTTGTATTTTACATTACAATATAATATAATTAATATATGGAAGAAGGTAAATAATGGACGATATTTTATTTTATACAGAAGAAAAAATGGAAAGTACTATAGAAAATATGGAAAAAAGATTTACATTAATTAGAGCAGGAAGAGCTAATCCTGCTATATTGGATAATGTTGTTGTTTCATATTATGGAGTAGATACACCATTAAAACAATTAGCAAATATCTCAATTCCAGAAGCTAGACAATTAATGATTAAACCATTTGATAAAAGTTGTTTATCTGCTATTGAAAAAGGAATATATGAAGCTAATATAGGATTAACTCCTAATAATAATGGAGAAGTTATCATATTAAATATTCCTGTATTAACTGAAGATACAAGAAGAGAATATGTTAAACAAGCTAAATCTATATCTGAAGATGCTAGAATAGCTTTAAGAAATATAAGACAAGATGGTAATAATGAAGTTAAAAAATTAGAATTACCTGAAGATGATAAAAAAGCATTAGAAGAAGATATACAAGAATTAATAAATAAATATAATAAAATAGTTGATGAAAAATTTAAAGAAAAAGAAAATGAATTAATGAGTATATAGGAGGGGTACTATGCTTCTAAAAAAGGAAGAAAAAACTAAAGAAGAAGTTAATATTAAAAAACTTAATGAAGTAATAGATTTATCAAATATTATACTTAAAGTTGCAATTATTTTACTTATTATAGTTGGTGTATATGCTGCAATTAAGTTGGTAGGTATTTTAAATATAATGCCATTTATAAGAAAATTATTAAGTATAATTACTCCATTATTTATAGGTTTAATTATAGCATGGTTATTTGATCCTATTGTAACGAAACTTCAAAAAAAAGGTTTAAGAAGAGGTTTAGGTACAACAGTTGTATATGTTATATTTATAGGTATTATAATTTTGATTTTATATTCAATCATACCTTTATTATCAGATCAATTAACAGATTTTGTTAAGATGATACCAAATATAATGTCTTCTGTAGAAGGATGGATAGATAGTGTATTTGATAAATTTGCATCAATTGATGGATTTGATGCAGATGGTACTAAATTACAAATTTTAGCTAAAATACAAGAATTTGGTAATAATTTAGCTCAAAATTTACCAGAAATAACAGTTGGAATAGTAACATCTTTCTTCTCATTTATGGGAACATTCTTAGTAGGTTTAATTATAGGTTTCTATTTCTTAGTTGGATTTGAAAATGTACATGCTGTCTTATCATTTATACCTAAGAAAATTAGAAAAGATACAATTTTATTATTAGATGATGCTAATGATTCATTAAGAAATTTTGTTAGAGGAGCAGCTATAGATTCAACATTAATATTTGTAGTTCAATCAATATTATTTTGGATTACTGGTTTAAAAGCACCTTTACTATTTGGTTTATTCTGTGGTATCACAAATGTTATTCCATATGCAGGACCATATATAGGAGGTATTCCAGCTGTTATAGTAGCATTCTCACAAGGAACATCAGTTGGTGTATTTACATTAATCGCAGTTGTTTCAGTACAATTTATTGAAGGTAACTTCTTACAACCATTAATAATGAGTAAATCAACTAAATTACACCCAGTAACAATTATGTTAGGATTAATAGTATTTGGTTATTATTGGGGAGTATTAGGTATGGTTATATCAACACCTTTAATCGCAGTTGTTAAAACAATATTTATGTACTTCAATAATAAATATGATTTCTTTAAAATGAAACATAAGAAAGAAGCTTTAGAATAGCTTCTTTTAAGTTGACAAAAATAAAAAGTAATGTTAAGATATGTGTAGTTGGGGTGATAATATGATTAAAAATAATAAAATCATATATAATTTCAATGAAAATAAAGCAATTTATTGTTTTAAATACGTTAATAAAGACAATCAATTTTAATTTTTGATTGTCTTTTTTAATATTATTTTTCTAGTAAGGAGGGTGCTTATGGAAGAAAATATTAAAGATTTAATAGAAATAGGAGATGTGTTAGATATTGTACTTTCCACCATAGATGAAGAACCTGAGACTTTAAGAATAAAACTAGTTAGTGATATAGGTGGTATGGAAGATGATATTTCATTAATATCTATTAATAGTCCTTTAGGTAAAGCTATTTACAAAAAAGATATTCATGGTGAATATTCATATAAAGTAAATAATATTGAGTTTAATATTAAAATATTAAGTAGAGTAGAAGAAAAAGTTAAACAAATTACACTATAAAAAATCACTTAAGTGATTTTTTTATTTACTTTTTAAATTAAAGTGTTATAATACCTATCAAGGTGATTATATGTGTTTATATGATTATTTATATACAAATTATAACAATTATTGGTTAGAAAAAATCTATTTGGAAAGTGATAATATTATTAATCAATTAAATTCTATTAGTTTTAGAGAAAAATTAGGTATTGAATTATTTAAATTTTTAAGTATTATTTCTAATAAAGATTATAATAATTATTCAAATTTTATGGAAATACTATTAAATAAAACTGATTTTATTAAGTTATATAAAGATCCAAAAATAAGATATATAGTGATTAATTATTTTAAAAGAAAAAAGTTTCATGAATTAGATTTTGAACTATCTTCAATTAATTCATTTGTTAAAACAATAATTTATTATTTATATGGAGTTGATCAAAAAATAGAAATACCATTTTTAAAAGAAAAAGAATGGGAACAAACATATAATGATGAATTAGAATCAGTTTATACTATTCCTTTATGTCCACATAGTTTATTAAACAAAGAAAAATATAATTTTTTTGATAATAGATATAATGAATCAGTTGAAACTTTTAAAACACTTTATGAAGGAAGTTTTAGTAATCTTAAGGGTTTTACAATGGAAGAAATTATGATGAATTTTGAACAATCATATAGTTGGATTTACTCTGAATATTTATCACATAGATTTTTTTATAAATATTTAAATAAAAATATTGTTAAATTATGTGATATTAAAAAAAATCATGATGAACAATATAATATAAATAGATGGGTATCTAAATATGATGGAGATGGATATGGATTTGATCATTTATTTATTGGTGATTACTTTAATATAGGTGATAAAAAAGAAATTGGCGTTGAAACTAAGAAAAGATATGTTAATACTTCTAATTTAAGTGAAAGTGAAATTGAAGAAAAAAGATTTAAAGATTTTAATTTAACGTATACAGAACATCAAAAAATGAGATATTCAAATATGGATTATTTTGTATTTTTATATTCAATTATTGAAAATAATGGAATAAATTATTTTAAAAGTAAATTATTATATTATGATAGAAATATTAATCTTTTATATGATATAAATAAAAATGATGATTTATATGATATAGATGAAAATAATCAATTTAAAATTATATCAAAAGAAAAGAAAATAATGATAACTAATAATTTTAATTATTAGTTTTTTATTGATTTTTATTAATTAAGAAGTTATAATTATTGTGTTGTGTGGTGTTGGCTATGAAAAGTAAAATACTAAAAATATTACATATGATTTTATTAGTAATAATTTTAATAATGATAGTTGGTTCATTATATGTAAAACTAAATTTTTCATCTACTACATTTGAAGAAGTAATTTTTTACTTAAAAAATGGTGTAGAAGAAGCTGATAGTTCTACATTTTTTAAAGCACTTAAAATATGTATTCCAATTATACTAGCAGTATTATTAATATTATATACATTATTCTATGATATAACATTTGGTAGAAAGAAAATAATAAGTAAAAAAAATAAACAAATTTATCCTATTAAACCAATAAATAGACATAGAAAATTAATAACAATTATATTATTCATATTATCAATATTATCAGTCGCATGGGGTATTAGATTTTTTAATTATGTAGTTTATATAAATTCTGATTCAGATTTTATTGAAAAAAATTATGTTGATCCAGTAGATACTAATGTAACATTTAAAGAAAAAAGAAATTTAATAACTATTAGAGTAGAATCACTTGAAACTTCTTTATTTACTAAAGAACAAGGTGGATCTTGGAAATATGAAGTAATACCTGAATTATATAGCTTATTAGAAGATGAAGATAGTGTTACTTTTTATAATAAAGAAAAACAAGAATCTATGAATATGATACATGGTTCTTCTTGGACAACTGCTTCAATAGTATCTAATTCAACAGGATTACCATTTAAAATACGTATATCAAATAATCAATATCACTCTGATAATTTTATGAATGGTGTTTATAGTTTAGGAGATTTACTTAAAGATAATGGATATTATAATGAAGTTATATCAGGTGCTAGAGTATCATTTGGTGGATTACAAGAGTTTTATACTAAACATGGTGAATATAATATAATTGATGAAAAAAATTTAGAAGAATATGGATATGTTTTAGATGAAAAAGATAAATGTAAATGGGGATTTAATGATAAATTTTTATTTGATATAGCTAAAGATAGATTAAATGAATTATCAGAATTAGATATGCCATTTAATTTAGAATTAGTAACAATAGATACTCATTTTATAGATGGTTTTGTTTATGATTATTCAGAAACAAAATATAAAGAACAATATGAAAATGCTTATGCAACTACATCTAGATTAATATATGAATTTATTACTTGGTTAAAAGAACAAGATTATTATAAAAATACAACTATAGTAATAATGGGAGATCATTTATCTATGCAAAATGGTTTCTTTGAAGATAGAGGAGCAGAAGATGATAGATATGTATATTATTGTATAATTAATCCAGTAAATAAAATAGAAGATACAAGTAATAGAATATATACATCATTAGATACTTATCCAACAGTTATTTCATCAATAGGTGGTGAAATAGAAGGTAATAAATTAGGATTAGGTGTTAATTTATTTTCAAATGAAAAAACATTAGCAGAAGAATATACTTTAGAAACATTAGATGATGAATTAATGAAAAAATCAACATTCTATGATGATTATATATTAGACGATGATTACTTAAAAAAATTTAATTTAAAAGAAAACTAATTTTTATTAGTTTTTTTTAGTTTTATATAAATACTATTTTTGATATCTTGTATATACTATATTGAAAGGTGATGGTAATATAAATATTAATATTAAATTTTTAAATGTTGGATATAATAATTATTATCAAGTTAAAGTAAAAATATTTGACGAAAATAACAATATAGTATTTGAAGGTATTACATATAATGGATGTATAGATATATGTTTAATACCTTATAAAAAATATAAAATAAAAGCAAAATTCTTAAATGAAGAAATAAATCAATGTTTTTATGTTTATAATCATAACTACATATTTTACTTTAGCAATATCTATAGAAGAAGGACTATCACTTTTCTATTAAAAGATTATTATTATAATCTTCCAATAGAGAAAGGAGTGATAATACTTGCCTAAGAATATAATAATTACTAATGGTAGTGGAAGTGCTGAATTAATTAATGGAACATATACTGTTACATCAAGTGTTTTAGGATATGATAATACTAGTATTAATCCAAGTAGTGTAAATATTGTAGAAGGAACAGATAGTTATTCATTTACAATATCAGCAACAGGTACACTTACTTTACATGTTACTGATACAGGAACAACTACAGGTACACCTATTGTAGGAGCTACTTTTTCAAGAACTGATAGTACTGGAGTAGAATATGGTAGTATAATAACTACTGATTCAAATGGTGATGCTATATTTAATAATGTGCCATTTGATTCAACAAATGCCCCTTTGATATATTATAAGCAATTAACTTCAGATGGTGATCATGAATTTGATAATACTGTTAATAATACTAGTTTAACTACTTCAACAGAAACAGTTCAAATACAAAATCCAGTTGGTGCTACTAGAACAATTACTTTAACTGATGAGAATTATTCAAATTTACCAATTGAAACAGGTACATTAACTATGACAAACTAATGTAAAAAAATTGACATTAATTTACAATGTCAATTTTTTATATTATTGTAAAATAAAAATATTGATAATAAAATAATAATAGAAAGGAGTGCATTATATGAAAAAATATATTGCAGAATTTATTGGAACATTTACTTTAGTTTTATTTGGAACAGGAGTAGCAGTTGTATCAGGTGGAAATTTAGTTGCTACAGCACTTGCTTTTGGTTTAGCAATTATAGCATCTGCTTATGTAATAGGAGGTATTTCAGGATGTCATGTTAATCCAGCTGTATCTTTAGCAATGTTAATTGATAAAAGAATTACATTTAAAGATTTTATTGGATATGTTATAGCTCAAATAGCAGGAGCATTTGCTGGATCTGGAACATTACTATTTATATTAAAACAATCTGGAGTTAAAAGTCCTGAATTAGGTGTTAATGGATTTGGTGATTTAACTATATTAGGAGCATTTGTAGTTGAAGCTATTTTAACATTTATATTTATTTATACAATAATGGGAGTTACTAAGGATAAAGAAAAAGCTTCAGTAGCACCTATTGTTATAGGTTTAACATTAACATTTGTACATTTATTAGGTATTGGTCTAACAGGTACATCAGTTAATCCAGCAAGAAGCCTAGCACCAGCTGTTTTAGAAGGTGGAGAAGCTTTAAAACAAGTTTGGTTATTCTTAGTCGCACCACTTGTAGGTGGAGGATTATCTGCTATTGTATTTAAATATTTAAATTCAGATAAATAATTATTAAATAAGTTCCAATAAATAACCTCACAAATTTGTGAGGTTTTATTGTATAATATTATTAGGTGAATTGAAATGAAAGAAATACTGTATAATTATGATAACTTATCAACACAAGAAATAGATGAAGTAGTAATAAGAGTAAAAGGTTTATTAATAAATGATAATGATGAAATAATACTGGGGTATTCTAATAATAAATATCAATTTCCTGGTGGTCATTTAGAAGTTTTGGAAACATTAATTAATTGTTTAAAAAGAGAAATAGAAGAAGAAACAGGTATAGTATTAACTGATGAAGAACCTATTTTATTTCAAAAGATAACTCATTATTCTAAAAACTATAATAATCGTGGTTTAAATAGAGAGAATATAATTTATTATTATTTAGTTAAAACAAATAAAAAAGTTGATTTAAATAATACAAAATATGATGAAATAGAAAAAGAAGGTAATTTTTGTATTAAAATTGTTAAATTAGACGATATTGAAAAAGTATTAAAAGATAATTGTAAAAAATTTAGTGAAAATAAAGTAATTGTAGAAGAAATGTTAGAAGCTATAAAAGAGTATTATAAAATATTTAGATAATACATATAATATACAAGTAAATTATAGGAGGATCTATGAATTTATTTGATATTATATTAACTTCATTAGCGTTAGCTTTTGATGCATTTACTGTATCAATATGTAAAGGAATAATAATTAAAAATAATAAAATAAAAAAATCATTAATTATTGGTTCTTATTTTGGTTTATTTCAATTATTAATGACATTATTTGGTTATTTATTTGGTAATATGTTTTATGATTTGATAATAAATTTTTCTAATTTAATTTCATTTGTATTTTTATTAATAATAGGTATTAATATGATTAAAGAATCATTTAATAAAAATGAAATCAATGATGATATTAAATTCAATGAAATGATATTACTTAGTATCGCAACTAGTATAGATGCTTTAATAGTAGGTATAACATTATCACTCCTAAGAATTAATATATTATTTGTTATAATAATTATAGGTTTAATAACATTTTTATTATCTTTTATAGGATCATTATTTGGAAATATAATAAATAAAAAAATAATAATTAAACCTGAAATAATAGGAGGTATTATATTAATTCTATTAAGTTTTAAAATATTACTTAATTAATATTGATATAATTTTAAAAATAAGATATAATTTGTAGTGGAAAGTAGTGAATAAAATGAATAATAAAGTATTAAATATTGTAATAATTTCTGTTGTATCAGTTTTATTAATTGGTTTATTAGGTATAACTATATATAATAAAGTAGAAGAAAATAAGAAAAAATATTCATATAATAAAATGTTGGATGTTTATAAAAGTATAAAATATGATGACAAAATGAATGTTTATTTATTTCATGGTGAAACATGTCCACATTGCCAAGCTGAAATAGAGTTTTTTAGTAAAATGGAAAGTGAATATAAAGAAACATATAACTTATATAAATTTGAAGTATGGAATAATGAAAATAATAAAAAACTAAAAGAAAAAGTTGTTGATAAATTAATTAGTGATTCTAAAATAGAATTAACTGATGAAATGACTTTAGATAAATATTATAGTCTAGTACCATTCTTAATAATAGGAGAAAAAGTTATTGTTGGATATAGTGAAGCATTAGATCAAGATATTAAAGATACAATTTTAGAACAAAAAGATAATGAATATGATATTATGAAAGTATTAGATTTAAAATAATTTAATACTTTTTTTATTTACATTTAAAAATAATTTGTTATAATATTTATTACAAAATTATTTAGGAGGAAATATGAAAAAGGAAGATTTAAAATATTATTCATTAAGTATAACAATAGGATATTATAGAGGAATAAATGGTGATAAGCCATATAAAATGGACGATTTTGAATTACCTTTAGAAATTGGACAAGAAAAAAATACTAATTATGGTGAGATTAGTATAAAAAAATATGTTGAAACTGAAGATAAAGATATAATTGGTATAATAGTTTCAATAGAAAACAAAGAACAACTAGTTACATTTAAATCCGGTATTATGGTAAGTAGTATAAGCGAAGATATGAAAAATTATAAAAAATGTTTATTAACTTTAAAAACAAATAGTTTATTTTATAATGAAGTTAAGAATAATTATGATAAAGTAAAACATTTAATTAAAAAAGAAACTACATTGTAGTTTTTTAATTTTAATTTTTTTAGCACTCACTCTTGACAAGTGCCAAAAATAGTACTACAATTTTATATGTAAAGGAGAGTAGAACATGAAAAAAGAATTTAAATCATCCTCAAAAAGGGTATTAGATTTAATGATTAATTCAATTTATACAAATAAAGAAATATTTTTAAGGGAGTTACTTTCTAATGCTTCAGATGCATTGGATAAATTTGCTTATTTATCTTTAACAGATAAAAATTTAAATAATGATGGTAATTTAAATATAACAATTGAAAGAGATGAAAAAAATAGAATACTTACTATTAGTGATAATGGTATAGGTATGAATGAAGAAGAGTTAGAAAATAACTTAGGAACTATTGCTGAATCTGGTTCATTAAAATTCAAAGAAGAAAACAAAGGAGATAAAGATAGCGAAATAATTGGTCAATTTGGTGTAGGTTTTTATTCCGCATTTATGGTTTCTAAAAAAGTAGAGGTTTTAACTAAAAAAGCTGGTGAAGATAAAGCACTTTTATGGAGTAGTGAAGGAGTAGATGGATATACTATTGAACCAGCTGTAAAAGTTAAAAATGGTACATCTATTAAATTATATTTAAAAGATGATATAGAAGATGAAAATTATTCAAAATATTTAGAAGAATATACTATTAAATCATTAGTAACTAAATATAGTGATTATCTAAGATATCCTATTTTAATGGAAGTTGAAAATAGAAAATTAAAAGAAGGTAGTAAAGATGAATATGAAACAGTAAAAGAAATTGAAACTTTAAATTCAATGATACCTTTATGGAAGAAAAATAAAAAAGATATAACTGAAGAAGAGTATAATAATTTTTATTCTTCTAAATTTATGGATTATGAAAAACCTTTAAAAGTTATACATAATAATGTAGAAGGTTTAGTTTCATATAAATCATTATTATTTATACCTTCTCATGCTCCATTTGATTATTATTATAAAGATTATAAAAAAGGTCTAGAACTATATACAAATGGTGTATTAATAATGGAAAAATGTGAAGAATTATTACCTGATTATTATGGATTTGTAAAAGGTGTAGTTGATTCAGATGATTTATCTTTAAATATATCAAGAGAAACATTACAAAACGATAAAAAAGTTTTAAATATTGCTAAAGCTTTGGAAACTAAAATTCATAATGAATTAAAAGATATGTTAGAAAATGATTTTGAAAACTATAAAAAATTCTTTGATGTATTTGGAGCTCAAATAAAATATGGTGCTTATAATATGTATGGAATGAATAAAGATAAATTAAAAGATTTAATTATTTTCTATTCACAAAATAAGAAAGATATGATTACTTTAGATGAATATGTTAAAAATATGTCTAAAGATCAAAACGAAATATATTATGCTTGTGGTGAAACAATTGATAAGATTGATTTATTACCTCAAGTTGAACAAGTTAAAAATAAAAAATATGATATTTTATATTTAACAAGTTATGTTGATGAATTTGTTTTACAAATGTTAAATGAATATGAAGGAAAACAATTTAAAAATGTTTGTAATGAATCATTAGATTTAGAAACAAAAGAAGAAAAAGAAAAAATAGAAGAATTTAATAAAACTAACAAAGATATATTAGATTTTATGAAAGAAACATTAAGTAATGAAGTAAGTGATGTTAGATTTACTAATAAATTAACTAATCATCCAGTTTGTTTAACTACTAATGGAGAGTTAAGTACTCAAATGGAAAAAGTATTAAATGCTATGCCAGAAAGTAATAATGTTAAAGCAAATATGATACTTGAGATTAATGAAAAACATCCAATCGTTAAAAAAATAAAAGATTTATATAAAAATGATAAAGAAGAACTTAAAAAATATACAAAAATTTTATATTCACAAAGTAGATTAATAGAGGGATTATCAATAGAAAATCCAACTGAAATATCTAATTTAATATGTGAATTAATATCTAAATAGTACATATTATTATGTACTTTTTCTTTACATTTGAAAAAATATAAATATTGATTTTTAATATAATATATATAAATTAAGCAGCATGGCATATTTCACGTTATGGAAGTATTCAAAGTATATAACCAAATTTATCAACTGCTTTTGGAGCACGACCAGTAATAACAATTTCAAAATCTAAATTAAATTATTAAAAGTCTTTAAGACTTTTTTTTATTGAATTTTTATAGTATAATTGTTATGGTGATTTAATGAAAAAGATAATAGTAATTTTAACATTAATAATAGTAATATCTATAGTATCAATTTTATTATTATTAAAAAGTAAACCATTAAATATTTATTTTTTTTCAGTTGATAAATCAGATTCAATATTAATTACTTATAATGATAAAGTAATATTAATAGATACATCACTAAATAGTTATAGTGATAAAATAATTAATTATTTAAATAAAAAAAATATAAAAACAATAGATTATTTAATAATAACTCATTTTGATAAAGATCATGTAGGTGGGGCAAGTAAAATAATAGATAATTTTGATATTAAAAATGTATATCAAAGTAGTTATATAAAGAATAGTGATTATTACTTAAATTATATAAATTCATTAAATAAAAAAGGTATTAATCCAAATATAATAGAAAATAATTATTCATTTAATATAGAGGATTTAGAATTTATAATATATGGAACTAATAAAATCTATGAAAATGATACAAGCAATAATTTATCTTTAGTTGTATCACTAAAATATAAAAATAATAGTTTCTTATTTACAGGAGATATAGAAGAGGATAGAATTAGTGATTTTATTAATGAAGAATTAATTAAATATGATGTTATTAAAATGCCACATCATGGTAATTATCATAAAGGATTAGAAGAATTAATAAATAAAATAAATGTTAAATATGCAGTAATAACACATAATATAAAAGATGATAAAACAATAAATATGTTAGATAATAAAAAAATAAAATATTATTTAACAACTAAAAACATTTTAATATCTAGTGATGGTAAATCTATTACAATTAGATATGTTGATTAATATAAAATGTGTTATAATATATAAGTGGTGAGGTAATGAAAGATTTAAAAAAAATAAAAACATTAATATTAGTACTATTTTTATCAGTTTTATTAGATCAAATAATAAAAATAATTGTGTCTTATAAAATGGATTTAAATGATTCAATAACAATAATAAATAATTTTTTTAATATAACATGTGCTCATAATATAGGAGCTGCATGGAGTATATTAAGTGGTGGTAGAATTATATTAATATTACTTGGATTAATTGCTATTGATGTAATATATATATTCTTTGTTTATAATAAAAATTTAGATAAAAGAGATCAAATATTATATGGATTATTAATGGGTGGAATATTAGGTAATTTATTGGATAGATTATTTTATGGATATGTTATAGATTATTTAGATTTTAAAATATTTGGTTATAATTATCCAATATTTAATTTAGCTGATATATTAATTGTAGTACCAGTAATATTAATTATAATATTTTCTTTCAAGGTGAAACATGGAACTAATAGTAAAGAAAAATGATATTAGAATTGATCAATATTTAATGGAAGAATTAGATATATCAAGAAGTAAAGTACAAAAAAATATTAATGATAAATTAATAAAAGTAAATGGTAAAATTGTTAAAAATAGTTTTAAAGTAAAAGAAAATGATATAATTGAATATGAAATAAAAGAAGAAAAGTTAGATGTAAAACCAGTTAAAATGGATTTAGATATAGTTTATGAAGATGATGATGTTTTGGTAATTAATAAAGCAAATGGTGTAGTAGTTCATCCATCAATTACAACAAAAGAAGCTACATTAGTTAATGGATTAATGGATTATTCAAATAACTTAAGTGACATTAATGGTGAATTTAGACCAGGTATAGTACATAGAATAGATGCTTATACAACAGGTTTATTAATGATTGCTAAAAATAATAAAGCACATGAATTTTTATCAAAACAACTAGAAGAAAAAACAACTCACAGAATTTATTATGCTTTAGTATATGGAGTTATTAATAATGATACAGGTACTATTGATGCTCCAATAGGAAGAGATAAAAAAGATAGAAAAAAAATGGCTGTTGTAGCTGACGGTAAAAAAGCAATAACTCATTTTAGAGTTTTAGAAAGATATAAGAATGCTACATTATTAGAATTAAAATTAGAAACAGGAAGAACTCATCAAATAAGAGTTCATATGGCATACATTAATCATCCAGTAGTTAATGATCCAGTTTATTCAAATAAAAAATTAATTGATGAAACAGGACAATGTTTACATGCTAAAGAATTAGGTTTTATTCATCCAACAACAAAAAAATATATGGAATTTAATTCTGAATTACCAGATTGTTTTATAAACATTTTAAATAAATTCAAGGAGGAGTAATATGAATGGGGTATCAATTTCAACTGATGATGAAATGGTAATAAAGTTATTACACTATTTTATTACTGAAGAAGGTTATCATCCTATCATTTTACATGGCGTTAAAGATGAAATTTGGTTGGAAAATTTAGATAGTGATTATAAAATAATTAGAATTGTATCTAATTATATACATAATGATGAACAATTAAATTATGATCAATTTAAAACTAAACAAATTATTAAAACAATTAAAAAGAAAACATTTTCTCATAATTTAAATACACTTAATTTTTTTGTTAATTTAGGTGATAATGTTCATTTAGATAGTGATAATTGTTTCTTTGTTAAAAAAAATAGTGATTTAAAAAAATATAAATTAATTACAAATATCTTTCCAGATATAACAACAAAACTAAAATTTAAAGAAAGTGGTATTAATTTATTTTTAAAAATAACTAATGATATTAATAGAGTATCAGAAGAAGAAAATAAGAAAGCAGAAGATATTTTTGCTCCTAAAAAACCAATTATAACTTATGCAATAATTATTATAAATGTTTTATTATTCTTTGCTATGTATTTATTTGGTAAAGGTAGTGAAAATGTTGATACATTATTAAAATTTGGGGCTTTACATAAATATTTTGTATTAAATGGAGAAGTATATAGATTAATAACATGTGCATTTTTACATATAGGTTTTTTACATATACTTTTAAATATGTATGTATTATTTGTAGTTGGTCCACAAATAGAAAGCTTTTATGGAAAAATAAAATTTATAATTATTTATTTAGTAAGTGCAATAGTTGGAAGTTTATTTTCATGCACACTTTCTGATTATGTTTCAGCAGGAGCTTCAGGTGCAATCTTTGGTTTATTAGGTTCATTATTATACTTTGGATACTACTATAGAGTATACTTAGGTAATGTATTAAAATCACAAATAATACCAATGATTGTAATTAATTTAGGAATTGGTTTTATTATAGAAGGTGTAGATATTTGGGCACATATAGGTGGATTAATAGGTGGTATTTTAATATCTATGGCTTTAGGTGTAAAATATAAATCAAATACATCTAGTAGAGTAAATGGATTTATATTATTATCTATATTAGTAGGATTTATGGTTTTTCTACTATTAAAATAAAATAAAATGTGGTAAAATATATTTATTGCCCCATGGCCAAGTGGTAAGGCTACGGACTCTGACTCCGTCATCCGTTAGTTCGAATCTAACTGGGGCAGCCACAATATGGCTCGTTGGTGAAGTGGCTTAACACATAGCCCTCTCAAGGCTACATTCAAGGGTTCGAACCCCTTACGAGTCACC
>JAEEGL013644796.1_pt1 | contig 17472 bp, 13 predicted proteins | sample 9134231 | NCBI WGS metagenome assembly JAEEGL01 (sample SAMN16246548, study PRJNA631951) | gut metagenome | biome: gut microbiome; feature: rumen; material: fiber-attached | host: Bos | place: Iran: Karaj | collected 2018-10 | reverse complement strand
TCGGGCACGGTGAACAATGGCCGGATCATGACGGCCGCTGATGACCAGGGCAGTTTCTTTACCGGTGCCGGGGTTGACGGTTTGCTGCTCCTGCGCAATGGAGGGGGTGGGCTTAACGGCACAGCGGAAGATTACAGGCATACCGTTGGTGATGCCGCCGTTCACACCGCCGTTATTGTTGGTTGTGGTCACTGGCCTGCCGTCCTTCATCCGGATGGGATCGTTTGCCTGACTGCCGGTCATATCCGCAAAGGCAAACCCGGATCCGAATTCAACGCCCTTGACAGCGGGGACGGAGAAGAGCGCATGGGAAAGGACGCTTTCGACCGTGTCGAACCAGGGTTCACCGACGCCTGCCGGCAGACCGGTAACGGCGGTTTCCAGAATGCCACCCACGCTGTCACATCGGGCAGCAGCATTTTCAACCGCTTCACGCATGGCCTGGCCTTTTGCTTCATCCAGAACGGCAAAGGACAGGCTGTTCAGCCGGGGCAGATCCACGGACAGATCCGTGAAGGGAGCATCATCAATGCCGGCACAGCGGGCAACATGGGTGCCGATCACAATTCCTTTGCGCCGCAGGGCAGCAATCACAACAGCGCCGGTGGCCACCAGCGCGGCTGTGATCCGGCCGCTGAAATGGCCGCCGCCACGGTAGTCTTCATAGCCATGATACTTGGCATAGGCTGTGAGATCCGCATGCCCGGGCCGGGCCGGGCCGCGCTGATAATCTCCGCTGCGGGTGTCCGCATTGGGAATCAGGATTGCCATCGGGGTACCGGTGGTACGGCCTTCAAAAACGCCGCTGACAATCCGGAAGGGATCGGCTTCCTGCCGGGCAGTGGAAATACGGCCGGCAGGACGGCGAAGAGTCAGCTGGGAAGCGATAAATTCCTCATCCACCGGGATGCCGGGCGCAAGGCCGTCGATGACCGCGCCGATTTCGGCTCCGTGGCTTTCACCGAACAGTGTGACGGTGAGGGAAGTGCCAAAGGTGTTTTTCATAACAACTCCCATATTTTTTATTCATAATCATCTGCGAATGTGACTGGTATGCTTATGAGAGGAAAAAACCGGTGTAGCGCTGACGGAGTTCCTCCGGGGTGAGTTCCTTCTCTGTAAAGGTACCGACGGCGTCCACGAGGATGGAGCGAATCTTTCCCCCGAACTTCTTTTTATCATGGACGACTGCCTGCATAACCTGATCCGGGTCGGAATCGCAGGTTGTTGGAAGTCCAAGCTTAGCCAGCACAGGAAGCAGGCGTTCCCGGACTGCATCCGAGCACATCGGCAGCATGCCGAGAGCCACACATTCACCGTGCAGCATCCCGTTTTTGACGTTGACGCTTTCAATGCCGTGGCCGAGGGTGTGACCGAAATTCAGGACGCGGCGCAGTCCCTGTTCTTTTTCATCTTTTTCCACCACATCCCTTTTCGTATGAAGCGCATCGGAAATGATCCGGATCAAAGCCGGAGAAGGCCGGCCGGAAGCGAGCAGGGCAAGCTCCGCTTCATAATCGAGGGATTCAAAACGGGCGAAGGCTTCCTGATCGAAACAAAGCGCCATTTTGACTGCTTCAGCCAGACCGTTGGAGATCTGACACCGGGAGAGGGTGGACAGGGTGGTGGGATCAATCAGGACACGGCGCGGTTGGTAAAACGCGCCGACGACGTTTTTGATACCATCCAGGTCAATGGCGGTCTTCCCTCCGATGGAAGAGTCCACCTGGGACAGGACGGTGGTGGGAATGTTGTAGAAATCGATGCCGCGCATATAACAGGCCGCAGCAAAACCCGACATATCGCCAACCACGCCGCCGCCGACAGCGACCACGCAGTCGCCGCGTCCCATGCCGAAAGCCAGCATGCGGCTGAGCAGCATACGGAAATGATCAAAGTTTTTGCTGGCTTCGCCCTGGGGAATGCAGACAACTTCCGCCGCCAGGCTTGCAGCAGCAACGGAATCCGCATAGGATGCAGGTACGCCGGAATCGGTGACCACCAGCACCTTCCGGTTCAGATTCAGCAGGTCTCCTGCCTGGCCCAGGCAGCAGGGCTCCAGCACGATATCATAACTGTTTACGCCAAGCGACAGGGTGATTGTTTCACGGTTCATCGGAATCCCTCCCTGAGGGAAACAATATACCCGGGAGTCAGGGATGTCAATGATCCATTGGGATTCCGTCCGTTTTCCTTCTGTTTTTCAGCGGGTGCGGACTGATTTGCTTTTTTCTCCGGAACATGAGATAATATTCAGGCTAAAAACAGACAAACGTCTGTGTTGAAGGTGAAATGCGATGCTGAAGATCGGGCAATTTACAGATACATTTCTGCCGATTGTCGATGGCGTGGGCCGGGTGGTCCAGGCCTATTCAGAGACGCTGTGTAAAATGGGCCATCAGGTGACCGTAGTGGCGCCGATGTATGATACAGGTTTCCAGGGAGGTTTTCCTTTCCAGCTGGTGGAATATGTGGGCAGCAGCGTGCCGGGAATGAAACAGTACAAGGTCGGAGAGGCTGTGCTGGATGCCCACTACCGTCACCGGATCCGGATGATTGACCTGGATCTGATTCACGCGCACAGCCCTTTTACCGCCGGTTCGGAAGCACTTCGTCTCGCATCGGTCAGGAAGCTGCCGCTGGTGGCTACTTTCCATTCCAAGTATTATGATGATTTCCTCAAGGCAACCAGATCAGAATCCATTGCCAAGGTGGGCGTCAAGCTGGTTGTGAATTTTTATAACCGCTGTGATGAAGTCTGGGCTGTGGGTAAAAACACTGCAGACGTACTGCGGGAATACGGCTATGAGGGTGAAATCCAGGTGATGCCCAACGGCGCCACCCTGCGTACGGTTTCACCCGGTGACGTGGAGCAGGTCAACCTCAGGTGGAACCTGGGGACGGATCCACTGATCCTCTTTGTGGGCCAGATGGACTGGAAGAAGAACATCCTGACCGTGCTGGAAGCCTGCGCAGAAATGAAAAAGGCCGGAACTCAATACCGGCTGCTGCTGGCAGGACAGGGGATGGACATGAACGCTATCGGCCAGAAGATTCATGATCTGAATATCCAGGACCGGGCGGAGCAGATCGGCCATATCACGGACGCAAGCCTGCTGGATGCCCTTTATGCCAGGGCCAACCTGTTTGCGTTCCCTTCGCTGTATGACGCAGCTCCCATGGTAGTACGGGAGGCGGCTGTCATGGGGACTCCCTCTGTGATGGTCCGGAACAGTACCGCTGCGGAGATTATCCGCCACGGGGAGAACGGCCTGCTGTGCGACAATGATCCAAAGGATCTGGCGCGGGTGATGACGGAAGCTCTGAAGGAACCGGAAAAGCTGAGCCTGATCGGTGAAACAGCCCGGGAGACAATTCCGGTACCCTGGGAGAAAGTGCTGGACACCGCGGTTGAACGCTATGAGCGACTGATTGCCCTGGGCAAAGAAGGAAAACTGAAGGACAAACGGAAAAGAGTGCTTTGAAAATATAAAATCGGGCGGTTCGTGGAGAGTATCCATGAACCGCCCGGTTTTTCATTGCGTTTTTACTCGGCACCGATGATTTCAATCTGCAGGTTATCCGGTCCGGTAAAACGGAGCAGCCGGCGGCCGGTGGCAGGATCCCGGCGGTAATCGCCAGGATGGATTCCGTTCGCTTCCAGCCGTGACCGTACCGAGGCAAGACGGGTCGCGAAAAGCGTCAGGTACTGGGCTTCCGGAACGGGTTCATCCGGTGAACAGATAACCTGGATCTGCGTTTTGCCCATTTCAAAGAGATAAACCACATCACCGGATTCCCGGCGGTCGATCTGCTGGCGGAGACGGAAACCCAGGCGGTCCACAAAAAAGCTCCGGATCGCTTCTTCATCTGATCCCTTCAGCGTGGTACGGAACATATGCGTTTTTTTGGTATAGGGGAAGAGGGTGCTGCGGCGGGCATGGCGTTTCCATGAACGGTAGGCCCGGAGTTCGCGGCGCCAGCCGGGATGGGTAACCACATAGCCGACGGCGATATACAGCAGCTGGCCGATCAGCCCGCCGAGGGTGTTTGAGATGATGTCATCAAAATCATACATGCCGCGCCGGGAAATCAGCTGCAGGTTTTCCACCATAAAACTGAGCAGCAGGCAGAAAGCCACAGGACGGATCCTGACGCGTGCACGGAACCAGCGGAAGACATAGGGCAGCAGATAGCCAACGGGCAGAAAAATCATCACGTTCAGATAGAACTGGGAAATGTCTTCCGGACGGACGATAGAAATCTGGGAAAAGGCGGAGGAAACGCCTTCCGTGAACAACGTATGGAACCATCCGGAAAAACCGGTGGGAGTGGAGAACGCGTTTTTCAGATCCTCCAGGGGTGCAATATGTACAGTATAATACGCAGTTGACGCCCGGGAGAAGAAAACAAGCCAGGCAAAGAGCAGGAAATACAGGAATAACCCGATGGTCAGAAGCCTCTGCCGAAGCCTGAGCAGCCGGTCAGCGTTCGGATTGTCGCTCAGGCCGCCTTCCAGGTTCAGCCGCAGGCGCCGGCAGATCCGCCGATCCGCCCAGGGAAGCAGAAAAACCAGGAAAAGCACGAGGACGGTAATCACGACATTCATCTTCAAACTGTTGAAATCCATTACCGTGTCTCCTTTTCAGGGGGCAGCAGGGATTTGACCCGGTAATTCCGGGGATCATCCGCAGGCAGGCCGCTCAGGTAGGAATTGTTTCCGATCAGTTCAGAGATGCTTTCAACAGAACCTTCGCCGTACCGGACCAGACGGTAAGAGGCCTCAATCAGCTGCAGGGCAAACTGCCGGGCTTTTTCCCGCAGTTCCGGGAAACTTTCTGTGAAGGACAGTTCATGATCAAAAGGATGCTTCCAGGGACGGTGCTCCGTGTTTTCCGGATCCAGGGAATGAAACTGGGATTCAGAATAGGCAAGGGAACAAAGCACGTCACGCTTTGTCCGCCGGGCTATCCGTGCGGCCAGGCCCTGCGGGTTTTCCAGCGCCCGGTAGCACAGCCGGTAACGGCGGCAGGAACGGTTCAGCGCCGACCAGCAGTTTTTCCAGCCGTAGACTTCTTCAAAGACAGCGTCCAGGTCCGGACGCAGGGTTTCCGGCAGGTGAAGCCGGGGATAGTAATGCTCTGTGACGGGATGCTTTTCATTTTCATAACCGTCACGACGGAACTGCACCACATCCAGCGCATGCTCCAGGCTCATATGGCTGCGGGGAAAAACATGCTCTTCTGCAGTAACATAGATAATATAAGGATGAGCGATGCTGTCCAGCGCGTAATGGCAAAGGAAACCGGACAGATAGGAAAGCAGTTCCACCGGGGAAGCGGAGACCTGTGCCCGCCGGAGAAGGGTTGTCAGGAAAAGACCGGGTTTCCCGGTGTGCATCCGGCGGCCGCGGCCTTCCCGGCGGTGCCAGGGTTTATACATGAACCAGACATCGGGGCCGAAAAGCGCAAAAGTATAAGGTTCGGGAATCAGATATTCCCGAACTTCCTCCGGCAGGGAGGCCAGAACTTCCCGGCCGAAAGCCGCATGAACCGCAACGTCAGGCATCGTTCTCACCTGTTCTTTCTGGGTGCAAATTACCCATTCAGTATAACAATTTTTGCACAAACCGACAAGGACAATTGCCCGGAACGCATTTGTGATATATAATCAAACTGATGACATCCGGGCTAAGCGCCGGGGAAAAGCCTTCAGATCGAAGGAGGAGATATATATGAAACACGGTTTACGGAACCTTACAGCGCTGCTGATGACAGTGCTTATGCTGATGTGTCTGTGTCCGGAACAGGCTGCTTTCGCGGAGAATACAGCGGCGGAGGAATCCCAGACAACGGAACAAACCACCAAGACAAAAATGTCCGCCTCAGAGCTTCAGGCCCAGGGCATTCTCACAGTTGGAGCAAAAGGTGAGGAAGTGACCAAACTTCAGCAGCGGCTGAAGGACCTGGGATATCTGGACGGCAAAGTGGACGGCCAGTATGGCGGCGGAACCAAGCGCGCGGTGATCGCCTTCCAGCGCCGGAACGGGCTGACCACAGACGGTGTGGCAGGCGCAGACACACAGAACAAGCTTTATGCGGAAGACGCACTGGCCGCACCGGACGGCAGTCCTGTAGATACGCTGGCCGGAGACATTCCCATGCTGGTCAATAAGGAACATCCACTGGCGGACGGTGAGTTTTTTACCCCGGCTGACCTGGTGCAGCTGAACAAGGAACTGAGCAGCAAACTGGTTACGATCAAATACAAAAAGACCCGCGGCGTCAAAGCAGCCGTGGATGCGCTGAAAGAGATGCTGGAAGCGGCGAAGGAAGACGGGATCGGCAAGTGGCAGATCAGCGCGGGCTACCGCACCTGGGACGACCAGGTCAGCATGCTGAATTCCAAGGTCAAGAGCATCCAGAAGAGCCATAAGGACTGGAGCAGCTCCAAAGCACGCCGCGCAGCCCTGCGGACTGTGGCGGAACCGGGAAGCAGCGAGCATCACCTGGGACTGGCTTTTGATATCAATAAGAAAGGTTCTTCCAAATTCGCAGGCACAAAGCAGAGCGACTGGCTGAACGAGCACTGCTGGGAGTACGGCTTCATTATCCGCTACCAGAAAGAAAAGGAAAAGATCACCGGCTTTGAGGCGGAACCCTGGCATATCCGTTATGTGGGTATAGAACATGCCCTGTATATGAGGGATCATGATCTGTGCCTGGAGGAATACATCCAGGGACTGGAGGACGGAAGCATCCAGAATCCGCTGACCCGGGGCAATGATAATGACAGCAATATAAAGGAAACGATTGAGCAGGATCCGGGAGAATCCTCGGATGAACCTTCGGAAGAGACAGAAGAACTGACAGAAGAACCCGCAGCATAAGAAAGATAAGAGCAGGTGAAACGTATGCGTAAAAGAATCGTGCCGATCCTTGTGCTGCTTGTTCTGTTCCTCCTGACCGGCTGCGCCGGGAAACAGGAAACAGGCGGAGAAAGCGCGTCTGTTGTGGTTGGATTTTCCCAGCTGGGAGCGGAAAGCTCCTGGCGTATTGCCAATACGGCCAGCATGGAACAGGCTGCGAAAGACGCCGGCTACGGGCTGATGATGGAAAACGCAAACCAGAAACAGGAAAAACAGATCGACGCGATCCGTTCCTTTATTGCATACCGGGTGGACGTGATTGTTTTCTCACCGATTGTACAGACCGGATGGGACAATGTACTGCAGGAAGCAAAACAAGCAGGTATCCCGGTCATTCTCATGGATCGGACGATCAAGACAGAGGATGATTCATTGTATACGGCCTATGTTGGCGCTGATTTTATTGCTGAAGGACACAGGGCAGGAGAGTACCTGGTTCGGAAAGCAGACACGATGAACGCTGATCATCTTAGGATTGTTGAGATATGCGGAACAACGGATTCCGCACCCATGCGAGACCGGCAACGTGGCTTCATGGATGTAATTAGCCAGGACAAGGAACGCTTTGAAGTGATCGATAGCGTAGATGGTGACTTTCTCCAATCCAAGGGAGAAGAATGTATGCGCGAGCTGCTGAATAAATATGGTACAGAAGGTATTGATGTTGTTTTTGCGCACAACGATGCCATGATGCTCGGTGCTCTGAACGTACTTGACAGTTTTGATGATTCAACGAAGAAAGATATGATCTTGATTACTGTGGATGGAGAAAAAGCAGCAGTTGATGCACTAAAAGCTGGTCGAATTAACTGTGTGGTACAATGTACGCCTCATCTGGGCCCATCAGTCATGAAATTGGTTAGGGATATAACCGCTGGGAAAGAAATCCCTAAAGCCTATTATCCGGAGGAAGGCGTCTTCTGTGACTTTGATGACCTGACTGATCCGGCGGTGGAGGGATTCTGACATGAAGCGCAGCGGAATGACCAGTATTACCGCTCAGGTTCATCGATCAGTCAGCACAATAGCTTTTTTGCTGGCTGTTCCGGCAGTTATTGGCCTGATTGTTATGCTGATTTATTCCTCCCGAACACAGGCGATGATCCGGAGAATGGACGCCATAGCCGGCATGAAGCCCGCACTGGAAAGTACCATCGCTGAGAACCTGTTCTCAGTGGCTGCAGGCCGGAGTACTTTTGAGAACAGCGGCGTACAGGAACAGATTACCGAAACGAACAATACGCTGGATATGCTTCTTGCGGAGACTGCTGGAAACGGACAAATGCAATTGACTATAGCCCGGCGCACTATGGCCACATTGGAGCAATATGTGCTTCGAGTACGAGACGGCATGGCTGCTGGTACACAGATTAGCGAGATTGAGAGTATCGTGGATGAGGTCCGGAATGTTGGACGATTGGTATCGGATATGCTGGACGCCTTCACAACGGAAGAAATAGCCAATGCCACGGAAGCGAGTCGACAGTTACGAACAGTTGTGATTGTTTCTGCTGCGGCAGAGGTACTCCTCCTGCTGATTGCTTTCCTGCGGACACGAAGAGAAACAGAAAGACTGACAGAGTCCATCCATACCGCTATTTTTTCACTGGAGGAAACGGTGCGACGGATTGCGGAAGGAAACTTCGGTGACCGGGTGCAGGGAATGAACGTGAAAGAATTGCGGGAACTTGGTGAGAAGGTTAACCAGATGGCGGATCGGTTGGAAACCCTGATTGAACAGATCCGACAAAACCAGGATCATCTGTCTCGAGCAGAATTGCGTACGCTGCAGGCACAGATCAATCCGCACTTCCTGTACAATACGCTGGACACTATTGTCTGGCAGGCAGAGTCAGGAAAAGGTGAAGAAGTGGTTAGGTTGACCCGAAACCTGAGCGACTTCTTCCGGATATCCCTGTCGGCCGGCGCGGACTGGATTCCGGTGAGCCAAGAGCTGAAGCATGTGTCCGCTTACCTGAGCATCCAGAAAACCCGGTACAGGGATATCCTGGACTATGAAGTGGATCAGCCGGAAGGCCTGGAAGAAATCTACATGCTCAAGCTGCTGCTGCAGCCGTTGGTTGAAAATGCCCTGTATCATGGGATCAAGAACAAGCGGGGCGGAGGAAAAATTTCAGTACAGGTGAAGTTACTAAACCGAATTATGACTTTTACAGTGAAGGACACAGGAAAAGGTATGACACCAGAACAATTAAGCAATTTGAAAGAAAACTTGCAGATGGAAATAGCCACTGCACAGGCAGCTCTTGAACCTGGTGGTCATTCTGGTTTCGGCATGCGTAACGTTGATATGCGGATCAGGTTATATTATGGAAAACAGAAGGGCCTTCTGCTACAATCTGGGCCAGAGGGAACAGAGGTATCATTCAGTATTCCGATTCGAACAAGGGAGGAAATCGACCATGATGAAAGTCTTTCTCGTGGATGATGAAATAGCTATCCGGGAGAATCTCCGGAATTCGTTTCCATGGGAAGAAAAAGGCTATCAGCTGGTTGGCGAAGCACCGGACGGCGAAATGGCGCTGCCCATGCTGCGGGACCTGAACGCGGACATCCTCCTGACCGATATCCGGATGCCTTTTATGGATGGAATCAAGCTGTGCGAGGAAGTGCAGCGGACGATGCCGTGGGTGGAGCGGATTATCCTTTCCGGCTATGACGATTTTACCTATGCACGGAAAGCTATTTCCCTGGGAGTGAAGGAATACCTGCTGAAACCGGTAACAGCCGCGGAACTTGAGGCGGCGCTGAACCGGGTCAGCCGGCAGATAGAGGAAAAACGCCGCGATCGCGAAAACCTGACGGCACTGCGGGAACGGCTGTCTTCCGGCAATCAGTTCCTGCGGGACAAACTACTGGCCTCCCTGTTTACGGACGAGGGAGACAGCGAGGACGACGCGGCCATGCTCCGGCAGATGCGGGAGCTGGGGGTGAACCTGAAAGCAGGCTGCTATGCCGTGATCGATATCGCCTTTCCGGCAGAAGGGGAGAAACGGATCAGCTGCCGAAATGCCCTGACATCCCTGGCAGAGATGAGTGGCGGCGGGGTTTACGTCTGCGGCGCGCCGAAGGGCGCCCGGGCGCTGGTACTGGGAGACAATCCGGAGGATACGGAGGAAAGAGCTTATTCCTTCGCCAATTCCGCCATGCACCTGCCGGAACTGGCCCAGGAGAAACGGCTGCTGATCTCTGTGGGAGAAACCGTGACGGATTTCCGGGATATCCGGCAGTCCATGAAAGGCGCAAGGCATGCCCGGCACCTGCAGGGTCCCGAAGCGACTGAAGAACGGAGAATTATCGGCGTCAACGAAAACAACAACCAGCTGCAGCCCCTGTCCGAAACTGAACTGAGTCCGCTGTACGAGCGGCTGCAGTATGCTTCCGAGGAGGAAGTGGAACCGATCCTAACGGAATATACCCGGTCCCTGGATCCTTCCCTGGCGCTGGGTTACCTGCGGGTTGCAGGACTGCTGGCGGCACGCCGGATTATCCAGGAAGGGGAAGGCGTGCCCAAGGAAGTGCTGTCGGATGACACGGTGGAGGAAGCCCTGCGCACCGAAGGTGAAGAAGGCTTCCGCCTGCTGGCTGAACTGCTCCGGAAAGCAATCGCCTTCCGCAACCGGAACCGGGCCGGATACGGGGATCCGACCATCAGCCGGGCCCGGGCTTATCTTTCCGAACACTACGCGGATCCGAACCTGATGCTGCAGGATGTGGCCGGAGAAGTGCATCTGTCCCAGAGCCATTTTTCCACGGTTTTTGCCCAGGAAACCGGCCTGACCTTTACCCAGTACCTGACGGCGCTGCGGATCGGCAAAGCCAAGGAACTGCTGGAAGCTACGGAGATGAGATCCTCCCAGATTGCGCAGGAAGTGGGATACAACGATTCCCATTATTTCAGCTATCTGTTCAAGAAAACCACGGGAATGACCCCCAGCGAGTTCCGCCGGAGCAACCGGACCGGGGAGTAAAAAAATCAACTTCGGGGAAACGATTTCAAACCGGATCTGCAAACCAACATGGCAGAAACGGAAAAAAACAAACCAAAACAATAATCCTCTGTATTTCAATCACAGGGGATTATTTTTATACTGTAACCAACATGGCAGGGATGCCAAAAATGAAATGGAGGTTTTTTACCATGAAGAAACTGTTGGCTCTGGTTATCGCACTGGTGATGGTACTGGGTGCTGCTTCCGCTCTGGCGGATGTTAAGGTTGCATTCTCCCAGATCGGTCAGGAATCCGACTGGCGTACCGCTAACACCGACAGCATTAATGGCGCTGTGAAGGGCCATGAAGGCTGGGAACTGATCTACGACGACGCTCAGCAGAAGCAGGAAAACCAGATTAAGGCCCTGCGCAACTTCATCACCCAGGGTGTTGACTACATCCTCTTCACCGGTGTTGTTGAAACCGGTTGGGAAGAAGTGCTGAAGGAAGTCAACGAGGCTGAGATCCCGCTGATCCTGATCGACCGTATGCCTGATTGCATGGACAAGATCGAATACGCTGCCGCTTTCGGCGGAGACTTCGTTGAAGAAGGCCGTCGTCAGGTTGCATGGGCCGGCGAATATCTGAAGTCCATCGGCCGCGGCGAAGAAGAAGTGAACGTTGCGATCATGGAAGGTACCACCGGTGCTGGCGCTCAGGTTGGCCGTACCGAAGGTAACCTGGCTGCCATGGAAGCTTATCCGAACCTGAAACTGGTAGCTCAGAACACTGGTAACTTCACCCGCGCTGAAGGCCAGGCTCTGATGGAAAGCTGGCTGAAGTCTGTTGACAAGATCGACGTTCTGATCGCTCAGAATGACGACATGGCTCTGGGCGCCATCGACGCTATCAAGGGCGCCGGCCTGGTTCCTGGCAAGGACATCATCATTGTTGGCTGCGACTCCGTTAAGGCTGCCTTCGATGCTATCGTGGCTGGCGAGATGAACGCTACCATCGAGTGCACTCCCCTGTATGGCCCCTTCGTCGTGGATGCTATCGAAAAGCTGATTGCCGGCGAAACCCTGGGCAAGGAACTGATCCATCCCGTTGAAGGTGTTTATGACATCGATGGCGGTATCGATTGCGGCAACGGTGCTATTTCCGTGAAGGCTGCTGATGTGATCAGCGAGCGTCAGTATTAATCAGATCAGAACCTACGGACTGTTCTGAATCAATAGTCCACAGGCAGGGCGGATGGGCGACTCTCCGCCCTGCCTTTTCTTAAGGAGGGATCCCTTTGCCGAGTAATCTGCTTGAAATGAATCAGATCGAGATCCAGTTTCCCGGTGTTAAAGCGTTGGACAAAGTGGATTTTTCACTGCGTCCTGGTGAAATCCATTCCCTGCTGGGTGAGAATGGAGCTGGAAAATCCACGCTGATCAAGTGCCTTACGGGTGTCAATCACATGGATGCCGGTACCATTACCATGATGGGTGAACCCATTCATCCTCAGAGTCCACAGGATGCTATGGAATTGGGTATCTCCACGGTTTACCAGGAGGTTAACCTTTGTCCGAATCTGACCGTTGCGGAAAACATTTTTGTCGGACGGCAGCCGATGCGCCGTGGACAGATCGACTGGAAGACCATTACACGCAGGGCAAAAGAACTGATGGCCCGCTTCCATCAGGATATTGATGTGAACCGGCCTTTGTCTTACTATTCCACTGCTGTGCAGCAGATGGTCGCCATTGCACGCGCCGTTGACGTGCAAGCCAAGATCCTGATCCTGGATGAGCCGACTTCTTCCCTGGATGACAATGAAGTGCAACTGCTCTTCAATGTTATGCTGGAATTGAAAGCAGAGGGAATGGGGATTATCTTCATTACTCATTTCCTTGATCAGGTATTCGCCATTAGTGATCGGTTGACCATCCTGCGAAACGGTCATTTGATTGGCACCTATGATATTAGCGATATAACAAAAGTAGAGTTGGTAACCCAGATGGTGGGCAAGGATATGGACACCATCTTTAATCTGAAGAGAGCAATCGTGGCAGAGGATGCCCCTGATATGCTGGATGCTTCTCATATCGGCGTGCCGGGACAGGTGAGCGATATTTCACTCAACGTGAAGAAGGGCGAACTGGTTGGCTTCGCTGGCCTGCTGGGCAGCGGACGTACGGAAACGGCTGAAATGCTCTTCGGTGCCACCCGTTCGGCCAGCGGCGAGATGAAAGTGGATGGAAAGAAAACGGTAATCAGGAAACCTTACGATGCTCTGCTTCAGGGTATAGCGTTCTGTCCGGAAGACCGGAAACGGGACGGTATTATCAGTGATCTGAGCATCCGGGAGAACATCGCACTTGCGGTACAAGCCCGGAAAGGCTTTCTGCATCCGCTGAGTCTCAAGGAACAGAATGAACTGGCGGACAAGTATATCAAGGCTTTGGGAATCGCCACTCCGGACGCGGAGAAGAAGATCGGTGAACTGTCCGGCGGAAACCAGCAGAAGGTTATCCTGGCCAGATGGATGGCAACCAATCCGAAAGTTCTGATTCTTGACGAACCGACTCGGGGTATTGACATCGGTGCCAAGGCTGAAATCCAGCGGCTGATGCTGGAGATGTGCGGCGATGGCGTATCCGTTGTTTTCATTAGTTCGGAACTGGATGAAATCATCCGTTGTTCCAATCGCATTATCGTGATGCGGGACCGGGAAAAAGTGGCCGAACTGGATGGCGAGAACTGCACACAGGAAAAGATACTGGCCATCATTGCCGAAGGATCGGTAGCAGCGGGAGGTGAAGCACAATGAAAAAGAAACTGGATTTTTCCACAATCTTCCGTTCCAAAGTCACCTGGGCCGTAGTTGCGGAAGCACTGATCCTGCTGGTGTGCCTTTGTGTACGGCCTGAATTTTTCAAGATCAGTTATCAACCATCCACAGGAATGCTGTACGGCAACATCATCGATATTATCAACCGTTCCAGTGAAATCACCATCATTGCCATGGGCATGACGCTAGTTATCGCCCTCGGCGGAACGGATCTGTCTGTAGGCGCACTTGTTGCCGTTTCTGGTGCAATCGCCCTGAAATTCCTGCGCTGGGACGTATTGATTTATAATACACCCGGCGATTATACGGTCTGCTCCTTCGCACTGGTGCTGATCGTTCCACTGGTTGTCTGTACGCTGATGGGCATGTTCAACGGCTTCCTCATTTCCAAGGGGGAGATGCAGCCAATTATTGCGACATTGATCCTGATGGTGTGTGGACGCGGTATCGCACAGATTACAACCAACGGCAAACAGTTTACGACCCAGTATTCTCCCTTCCGTGTAATCGGACAAGGCAGTTTCCTGTATTTGCCGATGCCCATCATTATCACCGTGGTAGTGATCGCGGGTGTCGCACTGTTCGTACGGAAGACAGCCTTTGGTACCTTTGTTGAATCTGTCGGTATCAATCGCAAGGCCAGCCGGCTCTCCGGTATCAACGCGCAGAGGATCATCTTCATCGTGTTTGCACTGACCGGCTTCCTTTCCGGCATATCCGGCCTGATCTACTCTAGCCGGATTATGTCCAATGACTCCAACAATGCGGGCTTGAACTTTGAAATGGACGCCATTCTGGCTGTTGTTATCGGCGGAACCAGCATGACGGGCGGCAAGTTTAGCCTGGTGGGCACGGTACTTGGTTCCATTATAATCCGTACGATCGTCAACCTGGTGTATTACTTCGGTATAGCGGCCGAAGCGACCATGGCCTTTAAAGCGATGATTATTGCCGTAGTGATCGTGCTCCAGTCTGAACCGGTACGGAACTACTTCGCAAAACGCTCCAGTCTCAGACATGAAAGAATCAGCGGAGGTGTAAGAGCATGAAAAAAGATCTGACTACCTCCCGACAGAGCCTGTTCAGCCGCATCACGAATCCTAAGTTTATCATGGTGTACGCGACAATCGGCCTGTTCTTGCTGATTTACCTGTTCGGTGCGGTGATGTATGGAAAAGTTGGTTTTACGACGCTTCGTACATTTACCACCTTGTTTGTGGACAATGCCTACTATGGTATATCCGCTGTCGGTATGACCATGGTGCTGATCACAGGCGGTATTGACCTGTCTGTCGGCGCTGTGGCGTCTTTGACGGGCATGATTATTGCTTACGGCACTACGGTGATGGGTGTTCATCCGCTGATCTGCATCGCTTTCGCACTGTTTGTCGGTGTCGGGCTGGGTGTGCTGATGGGCTGGGTGATCCATTACCTGAATGTTCCGCCTTTTATCACAACGCTGACCGGTATGTTCCTTGCCAGGGGCGTATGTTCCCTGATCAGCCGTGAATCCATAGAGATTAGTCATCCCATGTTTGATTCATTGGCCAGTTGGAAGATTAACATCATGCACCTGAAAGACGGAGAATGGGTGAAAGTCAAACCAATCTCTTATATCAACTTTAATGTGATCCTGTTCTTTGTCATCCTGCTGATCGGTATTTATCTCCTGCAGCGTACGCGCTTCGGCCGGAACATCTACGCAATCGGTGGTAATGAGCAGAGTGCCAAACTGATGGGGCTTCCCGTGGGACGTACCAAGGTGCTAGTTTACGGCTTCAACGGATTGTGCTCCGTGCTGGCAGGCATCACCTACGCCCTGTATGTCAAGAGCGGATGGAACCTGTCCCTGCAAGGTGCAGAGTTGGATGTGATTACCTGCGCGGTGATTGGCGGCACACTGTTGACAGGCGGTGTGGGGTATATGATTGGTACGCTTTTCGGGGTGATGTTGAAATCCCTTATCCCGGCACTTATCACTTTCAATGGTAACCTTCTTTCTTGGTGGGGTAAGATCGCAACAGGCCTACTGCTCTTGCTGTTCATCTGTATTCAGAAGATCGTGGTCAGGACAACAGACCGCCGCAACGCAAAAACAACAGCGGTAGCAAAGGAATAAAACATATAACAGAAAACCCGTATCCGGAAATATGACCGGATACGGGTTTCTTGATGTTGAGTTTATTTGCTTCCATCAGCAAAGATGATATCGTCCCGGAGACGGTAGAGGGTGGCTCCGCATTTCTTCCGGCAGAAGAAACCGATCCAATCGTCAATGGGCAGCTCGCAGTCATACATTACTTTTCCGTAACGGAGGCCGTTGATCCGCTTGCCGCTGCGGTTACTCTCCAGGGAACGGACGGTGTCGGTTCCGGGATCATAATCCGACATGAAAATGGCGCTGTGCGCACCTTTGCCGCCGGAGTAATCGCCGGTCATCTGGAAATAATCGCCCTTCCGGGTCTGCTTCATGAATTCCCGGGCCAATGCGATGTTCTCGTCCTTGGAAAGGGATTTATCATACAGGAACTGAGCGGCGATTTCAAAGGGATTGCCGTCGGAGGCGGGGATATCTTCCCAGCAGTAGCCATAGGCATAGGGTCTGCACTTTTTCTCCGGCAGGTTGTTGGGGATTTTCAGCTCCTTGTCCGGATACTCCGCCATCCGGTAGCGATCCCGGGTCTGACGGAAGAGGTGGACGGTGAAATTCTTACAGACGTAGATATCGCCCTTGTAATGGGCGCGCTGAAGCTTCCCGTCAGCTTTTTCGTACAGTTCCCTGCCCAGGGAGATGATATCCTCGATAAAGGCATCCCGGGCAACAGATGATGCCTCTTCCCCGTCCGGAGAAGAGGCAGTCTCATCGGAGAGGATATCCTCGTCCAAAGAAATATCTTCGGTCTCTTCTTCCCCGTATACCGGAAAGGAGAAGAGACACAGCATCAAGAGAAGGGCAGCCAGCAGGAATGAAAGCTTCCTGCGCGAGGTAAAAGGCATCAGACAGTTTCTCCTTCAATCAACTTACCGGAAACAGTAACCTGTTTCGGCATATGACTGTCCGGGAATTCAATCGCGTCGATCAGCAGGCTGAAAACTTCCTTGGCAATCCGCGGGGTGTCCTGGCAGTAGGTGGTCAGCCGCGGCGTAATCATCTGGCTCATGAGAATGCCGTCATAGCCGACCAGGCTGATATCCTGGGGCACCTTGATTCCCTGGGCTTCCAGCAGCCACAGGGCACCGAGACAGCTGTAGTCATCGGGACAGAGAACGCAGGTGGGTTTATCTTTCTGCTGAAGCAGCTCCTGAATATAAGCGGCGCAGTCTGCGGAATTATGGAAGTGTCCCTCACGGACATATTCCACGGGAACACGAATACCCAATTCTGCACAGATCTTGTAGAATCCTGCAAGGCGTTCACGGCTGACCGCACCTTTTTCACCCTGGATGAAGGCGATTTTGCGATGGCCGCGGGCGTAGATATGACGGACAATCTGCTCCATACTCCTGCGGTTATCGCTGGTGACGCAGTCCACACCTTCGTAGGTATGGTCCACGATGACGGTGGGAATACTGCTGGTAGCCAGACGGATGATGCCGGCAGATTCAAAATCGGCCTGAACCACGATGACACCGTCCATGCTCCGCTGCCGGGCGTGCTCGTAGTAGTTGCTTTCAGCGAAACCGCCCCGGCCGATGAAGGTAAGGTCGTAACCGTTGCGTTCAGCTTCCAGGCGAAGCTCGTCGAAAAGCGA
>JAEEGL012893697.1_pt1 | contig 17472 bp, 15 predicted proteins | sample 9134231 | NCBI WGS metagenome assembly JAEEGL01 (sample SAMN16246548, study PRJNA631951) | gut metagenome | biome: gut microbiome; feature: rumen; material: fiber-attached | host: Bos | place: Iran: Karaj | collected 2018-10 | reverse complement strand
AAGTGTATAAAGTAAGAAATTATTGTTATAATTTCTTAATCATATTGTATTTTATAACAATAAAGAAAGGATGATATATTCAATTTATAATTTGTATTTTATATTATATTGACATTCATTTGGTAATTATTTCTCATTTTTTATTGATTAATTTGTAAATATTAATTTGGAATTGATTTTATTATTTAATATATATTTCATATAAATATATCATTTAATTGAATAATAATCTTATAATTACTTATATAAAGATTATTATTTTCAACAAATAAATAAATTATAATTAAATATTTGTAATGAAATAAATTTGATTAATATTTAAAATCCTTAAAAAAATGTAAAAAAAATAAATATTTATTTAATATCTAAAAAGAAAAAAAAAAATGTTATTTATCTCATCAATCATTTTATTTTTTATATTATCAATTACAAAAATAAAATCTAATAATCCCATTTCATTTAAAATTCAAATAAAACATGGAAATGACTTCACAATTCCATTATTTACTACAAAAATTGGAAACTCTAATATAGACACAGTATATTCAGGATTAAATACTGAGAATTCAAAAATATTTTATGCATTTACTCCAAATACTAATTGTGTTAATAAAACCATGAATGGACAATGTTATAAAGGTGAAGAAAAAAAAAAATTAAATAAAACTGAAAAAATTGTGTTATTTGGATTTACTAAAGAAGGTCCTTTATATAAAGAAAATATTATAATTGGAGAATCAAAATTTGAATTAGAATTTGTTTATGTTGAAGTTTTAAAAATATATAATGGTTATATTAATTTTGGTTCAAAAAGTTTAAATTATTTAAAAAATAAAAAAATAATTCCATTAGCAAATATTCATTATAGTCCATATGATGAAAAAACTGGTTCTATGAATGTTACAATTGGAGCAAATTATTCAATAAATAATGCAAAATATTATGATACTTGTGATATTATAGGTAATCTTAGTGGATGTATGTTAAAAAAAATAAATATTGTTAATAATGTAAAAAAAGATGATAATAAAACTATTGAAATAAATGCATCAGCTGAATTTTTTAATTCTGAATTATATCAAAATAATGAAACTGTTGTAGTTGGAAATAGTGAAAAATTAAACCAAATTATAAATGAATTAGTAAAATATAATTATACTTGTGATAAGAGTGGAATTGTTAATTGTAGGGCTCCAAATAAAACTTTATATTTAATTTTTGGAGAAAAAGGTATTAAATTAAGTAAAATTAGCTTTCATCCAACTGCTCATCATAGTGTAGTTTTTGGATTTAATACTTTTAAAGATATTGATATTGTTATTGATTATGATAAAAAGAAAGTTTTTTTTTATTCTGGAACATTTAATACAACTAGTACAACATCTAATACAAAATCTGGTACAACAAAACTTATTATTATTATTTCAATAATTGTTGGAGTATTAATTCTAGGAGCCATTTTATTTTACTTTTTATTCCATAAGAAAGAAAAAGTTAATATTGAAGCCAGTGGAGCAGAAACTTTATTAGGAGAAGAGAATTAGTTTATTTATATATTAATTTTTAAACTATTTAAAATTAGATTGTAAAAAAAAAATTTTTATTTATTTATTAAATGAAAAACAAAATTAATTAATAAATAAATAAAATAAAATATAAATATAATAATTATGAAAAAAAATTTTTTAAAAATAATATGTCATTGATATTAAATTTAATTTTTCTAATACTTTTATCATTATCACAATCAAAAGATAAATCATTTAATTTTACAATAACTCTCTCATCTCCATTAAGAAGTCCACTATTCCCTTTAAAAGTAGGAAATTATGAAGTAGAATCAGTATATTCAGGATTAAAAACAACAACTTCTCAAATATTTTTTGCCTTTACACCAAAATCAGAATGTGATTCTTTAAGAATAGATAAATGTTATAATGGTGATAGTGATAAAAATACAAAAAAAAAAAAAAAATGAAATTTTTTGGTCAAGAAAGTGAAGGATATGTATATAAAGATACAATAGAAATAGGAGGAACAGAATTAGGTAAAATAGAATTTTTATATGTTGATGTATTAAGAATGTATAATGGATATATTAATTTTGGTTATAGAAGTATTGATTTATTAGAAGAAGAAGATGTTATATCTGAAAAAATTATTTATTATAATGCATTTAATGAAATATCTAAATCAATGAATGTTATTGTTGGTGATGAATATGAAAAAAAAAAATATTATGATTCTTGTAAAATTATTGATAAAAATAGTGGTTGTATTTTAAAAGAAATTATTCTTTCTGATAGTAATGTAAATGATAATAAGAAAACTTCTATTGAATTAAATACTATTGTTGAATTTTTTAATTCTGATTTATTTATTGTTGATGAGAAAGTTATTACTGGAAATAAAACTGCAATTGACATAATTAAAAAATCTTTAATTCAAAATGGATTTAATTGTGGAAATATGGAATGTAATTCTACAAATAAAAGTTTATATTTTAAATTTGGTGATAAAGGAATTAAAATAAGTAAAATTTATTTATATCCAACTGCTCATCCTCATTTAGTTTTTGGATTTAATACTTTAAGTAATGTTGATATTGTTCTTGATTATGAAGATGATAAAGTCTTTTTTATGACTAATGAAAATGATATTATTTTTGAAATAAATAATACAGAAAAATCAATTTTTCTTATTCTTTTAATAGTATTATTAGTTTTAGTTGCTTTATTAGCATTTTTATATTTTTATTCTAAAATGAGAAGAAAATCAAAATTAGCTAAAATGAAATATAATGATTTAATTGATAGTCTTGATAAATAAAAAATTTTTATTTATTCTCTTTTAAATAAAAAAAAAAAAATAAAATTTATTTTAAAAAAAAAATTGTATTAAATAAAAATTATTTAATATTATTATATTAAAGTCGTTATTTAATTAATCTAAATTTTATCATTTATAAAAATAATATGAATGAAACAAATTATTCTTCTAAAACAAGTGTAACATGTCCAGTTAAATTACTCTTAGCTAAAAAAGATATTATTCGTTGTCCAAAATGTCCATATATTCCATTTATTGAAGTAAAACAAAAAGAAAATAAAATTATAATTATATCAAAATGTCAAAATAATCATATAATAGAAAGAGATATTAATATTTTTTTAAATGATATTAAAAATTCAAAACAAAATTTAAAAATGTGTGAATCATGTTCAGAAATTCAAAATGGAAAAACAAATCCAATTAATTATTGTATTAATTGTAATTTAAATTTATGTGATAAATGTAAATTATTACATAATAATAATCATACTTTTATTTTAACAAAAAATTTAAATTCTACTTGTCCAAAACATGGTAAAAAATTTTTAAATTATTGTAAAACTTGTAATTTAAATATTTGTAATAATTGTATTGAACAACATGAATCTCATAAAATTGAAAATTTAAAAAAGAATTTAATTCAAGATGATGAAATTGAAAGATATAAAAAATTAATTAAAACATCTGAAAATCATTTAAATAATGTACAAAATGTTTATAATAAAATAATTAAAGATTTAAAACAAAAAATTGATATTTTACAAAAAGAATTAAAAGAATATATTATGATTAATAATTTTGAAATTAAATTTACTAAAGAAATTTTATCTATTTATCAAAATGAAGAAATTGCAAAAAATATAAATTATCAAATAATTATGAATGTAAGAAATAATTTAAGATTTTCATTTGTTGAAATTCCAAAAGCTGAAAATGTATTTTTAAGAGCTATTAAATTTGAAGATTATTTAACTTCAAATAATAATATTTTATATAATTCAAAATCAAGATTAAAAAAAAATGTTATTGGTTCTTTAATTTGTAATTTTGAAAATAAAAATATTGAACAAAAGAATTATTGTATTAAATTAAGAAATAATATTAGATTTCCTATTGATATTGGATATGAAATTAAGTCTTTTAAAGAAGATATTTTTTCCATTCAATTTATGTTAAATGGTAAAATTTATTTACTTCAAAATGAAAAAAATTATTCTAATGAAATGATGATAAATACTTTGAATAAATTATATAATTTACTTAATCCAAATAAAAGATAAATTTATATATTGAAATTAAACAGTTTAAATTATAATAAATTAATTAATAAATTTTTAACAAAATATAAATAATAAAAAAAATATAATATTGAATTGTAAATATATTTATTTATATACAATTAATAAAAGTATTTATTTTCTAAAAATAATGCTATTTTATTATATTTTCAATTTCCATTTTATTTTGAAAGAATAATTAAATTTAATCAAATATGAGTAAAATATTTGATTTTATTTTCAAAATCTATATTTAAATTTTTGCAATAAACTAAATTTATTATATATGATTTAATCAATTAATAATATATTATTACTTTATAAATACCAAATAAAGAATATAATTCTCACAATTTAATTCATTTATTTTTATTATTGAAAAATAAAATGCATATATATATATATAAAAATATTAAAAACAAAAATTAAATAATGATAAATTATTGAGCTTTTTGAAAATAATTCAAATCATCTTTTCCAAATATTAAATTTGATAAAATACTTTTATTTTCTTTAATTGATTTTAATAAAATTAAACTTTTAGGCTTTTTTTTATGATGAATATTTTTTTGAGTTCCCCACATTTTATGTAAATGAATAATATTTTTATCATTTACATTACGATTTTCTTCTTTTTTTTTATTTATAACATTATTTTTATTTAATAAATCATTTAATTTCTTATGACTATCTTTAAGATGAAATTTTTTTCTTCTAATTAGAACACTTTTATTTCTTTCAATAGTAATATTATTTCCAATTCTATTTTTACTTTTTAACAAAGAACAAAATTCTCTTAAATATCTTATATTATATTCAATTTTTTTTTTATTTATTTCACTAACATCAGAATTTTGAGAATAACTTTTTTGAGAAAAAAAATCAGGATTTTTTGTTAATGTCTTTTTTTTTGTATTAATAATAGGAGAATTTTCAATTAAATTTAATTTAACTAAATAAAGAGGTAATTCATCTTTTTCTTTTAATTTTTTATATACTTTTTGAGAATTTGCTATTATATCTCTTTCAACAATAACGTAATTTTCAAATGTATTACAATATATATCTATTGGTTTACTATTAATTAATAATTTTTTATTATTTTGATTTTTTTCTTTTAGTTCTTTATTTACATGAAGTAATAAATTTGTTCTTATATTATTTGCATTTGGAGAAATAATTTTTTTACTATTTAATTTTGACATTTTTTTTTGGTTATTTTTTCTATTAATATTATTAGATTTAAATACAATTATTATATAAGATTTTATTTTATTTTTTTTATTTTATAAATGGAGGATATAAATAAAAATTTACCAAAAAAATTAAGTTGTGTATATAAAAATAAAAAAGATAAAATTAAATTGAAATCTATCCCATTAAATTTTAAAATAATTCCAAATTATATAGATTTAATTAATAGAAAAATCGAAAGAAAGATTATTATTCATACACATAAAATTTTTCAAAATGAACTTTCTAATGTATATAATTCTAATTATTTAGATTCATTTTATGAAAATTTATATATGAATAAAAGAAGTCATTCTTTTTGTAAACATAATTCTTCTTCATCTAATTTATTAGTTAGAAAAAATTCTTTTTATACTACAGGGAATATTGAAAAACCAAAAATACCTTTGAAATTACCAAATATAAATAATAAAAAAAATAAAATGACAAAAGAACTTTTAGATTTTTTCAAAGGAAAAGAGAATATGACAAAATTATTAAATGTAAATAAAAAAAATAGTATAAAAAGGAAAAGTTTTTCTCATGTAAAAGAAAAGAAAATTATTTATCCAAACTAAAAATTGTATCTTTATATATAACAATTTTATATAGTAATAATATTTCAAAAGTCTCTATTTATATATTCATGGATACTATTGATATATATAATCATTAATTGGATTCTTATATTCATTTAAAAATTAATATAAAAATATGGATGGATAAAAAAAATAGAATATATAAAATATAATTATGTAATATAAAAATAGATTATATAAATCGAAAATATTAGTTATTCATTTATGATATTGTTTTTATATAAAAAAATAATAACATTTTAATTTTTATTTTTTTATTATTTTATCCTTAATTTTTTTTTCTAATAAGGAAAATATTTTTGCATCCTTATCAGTCATTTTCTTATTCATAATTTTATATTTATAATAGTCAATAAAAGTATTTAATCCAATTCCTTTTTCATAATAATCAATAATATTATCATTATTATTTAAATTATTTTTAATCATATAATTAAAAGAATAATATTGTTCAGGTTCTAAATAAATCATTTTTAAAAATCTCATATCTTCAAGATTTTTAAAATAACTAAAAATATCTAAAAACTTTATTATAATTAATTTTCCTTTTTTATATATTTGTTTTTCAAATTCTTTATCACAAAAACAAAAAAAAAAAATTAAAAGATTTTTTTTTTATATTTAATTTTTCATTAATTTTTAAACCAACTGAAATTGAAGAAATATTATTATCACTAGCTCCATTAACATCTGTAAAAACATTATATTTAGAAAAATTTCTACAACAATTAGTATTATAAATATTATTATTATTTATACTCATTATTCCAGGTAACATAAATTTTTGAGATTGAGAATTATTACTAAATAAATCAATAACTTCTTTTTTAACAATATTCTTATTAAAACACATTTTATTATGTATTACTTTATTTGATTTAACATTATAATAATCATAATATAATTTTTTAACAACATAATTTCCATTTATCATAAAAAAAATTCGAATTAGAAAAAATTCAACTTGTAAAATACTTACAATTTGTGCAATAATATCTTGTATTTTTTTATATTGTCTACTATATATAATTTTAGTATTATCAAGATATATTTTTAAATTAAAAATTGCTTCTTTTTCTTCATTTTTACTAAATTGTGATCTTGTAATTTGTCTATTTTCCATATTAAAAAATGAGTAAAAATTAGTATTATTTTTAGAACTAAAAAAAATATCTTCATCTCTTTTTAAAGTTTTTAAAGTAAAAATTGATATATATTGCATTAGATATGAATCACTTAAAAATGCATCATATATTCCTATTTTTTTTTTCATTGGATTATTAAAATTATTTGGTTCAAATGAAGTAGTTTGAAAAAAAAATTTTACTGTTAAAGGAAAAAGATTTTTATATTTAAAATAGTAATCATAATAAATTTTAGTATTATATCCAAATAATAAAGAAAAACCATTATAATTAAAGTCATTAAATGGAGATCCTTTAAATAAAGTATTATTAAAATTAAGACATAATCCTTCTTTAATTAAATAATTTTGAAGTTCATTTGATGATATATCAAATTTATTAAAATGTTCTTTATTACATTTTTCAAAATAAATACTTTCATTATCATTTATAACATTATCATTAAATGAATTTGAAATATGATAATTATTTTCATAATAAATTATATCATCTGAAATATTTAATATTGTACCATTTGACATAAAAAAAACAAAGCCAAATAAAAAATTTGAATTATTAAAAATAGTTTTATTTGATATTAAATTATCAGAATAATATGATATTATTGGATTTTTATGAAATATTAAATCAAAGGATAAAATAATACTTAATATAATAAAAGATATTATAATAAATATAGATAATATTTCTCCAAAAATTGTATTTACATTTAAATTTCCATTATATAAAAATGTTGGTGATTTTGCAAAAATATCAAAATATTTTATATAATTTAATATAGTATTTCCCATTTTTAATAGCTAAATATATATTAAATTTTTAAAAAATGAAATAAAACAATATATATACATATATATAAATAAAAAAAAAAAATTTAATTTACTATAATTCAATTAAAACTCAATATAAGTCTTAATTATTATATAAAAAGTAAAAAATATAAATATAAAAAAATTATTATAAAAAAAATAACGTTTTATAAAAAAAAACAAATAAAAAAATGACTGAACAAAAGACATCACTTCCAAAATTTTACAAAAAAATATCACAAAACGTAGATTTAAATACCCAAAATAAAAATATAGAAGTAGGAGAAGTAATAAACACAGAAGTAATAGACAAAGATAAATCATTAACAGAAGAAGAACAAGATGAAACAGAAGATTTAATAGAAGATATGTTAGATTTACCAGGAACAATAGAAAAAGCAAAAATACATGGAAATGCAAAAAAAGTATTAAAAATACCAAATAGATTCCCATCAACAAAAACAGTAGTCTTTTGTAATGATTGTTTTCTTCCACAAGAAACTGAAGGAGTAGTAGAAAAATATCCTTTTTCAATAGATCCTAAAAAATTATCAACATGTGGTGTTGGTTTATATTTATTTTTTATATTTCAAAAATATTTAATAGTAAATTTACTTTGTATGTTTATTACTTGTTCACTTCCTTATATTATAATATGTAATAATTATGCTAATTTATTATTTAAATATTGTACTGAATTTTATGTTATAGATACTACTCCAATTAATTTAGAAACTAATAATAAATTTTGTGTTAATTTTATTAATTCTGATGAATATGATTATACTGCTTTTGATTGGATGAATAAATGGAGTGGTGAAACTATGTTATTTTATATTAAAATATTAAAAGATTTTGCTACACAAGAACAAATTGATAAAGTTGTATTTGATTTTAATTTTATTTCTTTTATATCTATGATTGTTTTATTTATTATTAATTTAATATATGTTTCATATACTACTGCTTTAAAAAATGAAATTGATTTTAATGAAGAAAGTCCTAGTGATTATACTTTAATTGTAAGTGATATACCAAAAGATCAATGTGATGAATATAATTTAAAAAATCATTATTTAGATCAAGAATTAATTGATATAAAAGAAATAAATTTAACATATAATTTAACAGAAATTACAAAATTAAAAACTGAATTAAGAACAATGAAAAAGAAATTAAAAGAAATTGGTAAAGAAGAATATTATGAAGATGGTTTTTTATGTTTTAAAACTAAGAAAAAAACAGAAGATTTAATAAAAAAAAAAAATGATTTAAATATGCAATTAAAAGCATTAGAAATTGATTATTCTTCAGAAGTATTTAATGGAGTTGCATTTATAGTATTTGATAAAGAAGAAGAAGCACTTAATTATTCAAAATTATATCCAGATACATTTTTAATGAAATTTCTTATAAATATACATAGAAGATTTTTATTATGTTGTTGTAATTGTTGTTTAGATGAAAATCAGAAAAAAAGTTTAAAAGTAAAAACACAATTAACAGTAGGTATGGCACCAGAACCAGAAGATGTAATATTTGAACATTTAGAATATAATTTTAAATATCGTTTTATAAGAACATTAGTATTATTTATAATATCAATATTATTAGTAGGTGTATCATTTGGTATTGTTGTAGCATTAAATGAAGTACAATATAGAAGTGAGAAAAATTTAGAAAATAATTTAATATTAAAATATGGTTTATCACTTGCAATAACAGCAGTAACTTCATTAATAAATTTCCTAATGAAAACATTATTTACTAAATTTGGTGATTATGAGAAACCATGGACATATACATATAAATATTTATCAATGAGTATGAAATTAACTATATTTTCATTTGTAAATAGTGCAATAGTCCCATTAGCATCAAATGTAATAGAATATGGTTGGGATACACATGAGAATTTAGTTAATAATATGTTTATGACTTTTGTCTGTGGTGCTATAGTTGCTCCTGTAATGTCAATAACATGTTATGATTTAATATTAAATAAAATATTTAGATGGTTTTTTGTTACTAGAAAATATGATAATGAAACTGAAGAATTACCTTTAAGTCAAAGAGAACTTAATTCATATTATGAATATCCTGATATGGGTGTTAGTACTCAATATAGTAATTTATCTAAACAAGTTTTAATGACATTTTTTTATATGCCTATTTTCCCTTTGGGACCTGCTATTACTTTAGTTGGTGTTATATTAAATTATTTTATAGAGAAATTTAAATGTATTCGTATATATAAAAGACCAGAAAAATTAAATGAAAAAATTGCATTTTTTTATATTGATTATTTTGTAATGGCATTTTTTGCTTGGTCAATTGGTAATTATATTTTCTTTAGTAAACAACATTCATCTAAATTCTTTGAATTATTTAATATTATATTTTATGGTATTTTATTAATAATTCCTTATAATACTTTTCTTAGAGATTGGGATGTATCAAATGCATATTCATATTCTAATCAAATATCATATGATAATGCATATTTATCATTTGCTTTTGATTATGAGAGATTAAATCCTAAAACTCAAAAGAGAGGTGCATATAATTATATTGATAAATTAGTTAAATTTGGTTATTTAACTGAAGAAATGGGAAAAATTGCAAAAGATAAAATTTCTCTTATTAATTTGAAAGAATTATTTTATTTTACTAGTCAGACTAATAATTTTCAAAGAGAAAGTGATATTGTTAAACAAAATGATAATAATGAGAATAAAGATAATGAAAATAATAATATTGGTACTGAAGGGAATGTTGAAGTAGAAAAAGATGAAGATGAGAAAAAAGATATTGAAGAAATTAAGTTAGATAAAGCTAATAATTTTTTAAATAATTTAGGTATTATTTCTAATAATAAAAAGAAAAAAAGAGAAAAAAAAAGTGTTTTAGATAATAATATGTTGTTTAATAAAGGTAATATGAATAATATAAATCCTATTTTTGGTGCTGTTTATAGTCAAATGGCACAGAAAAAATATGATAAGATGTTTGGTTTGAGAAAAGGAAAAAAGAATAATGATAATAATAATGATCAACTTGGATTACATAGAGTTAATAGTGAATTTGTAAATCAAGAAGAAGAAAATGAATTAGATGATTCTAGTAGTATATAAATATATTATTAATTTTAAGAGTATATATTAAATCTTAATTTATTTTTAATATATGAGATTTATGGTCATGATATATTATAAAAAAATTTTAAAAATAATTTTTTTTTTTTTTTGATTTTTTATATTTTTTTATATTTGTGAGTTTTTGTATTTTTTAAATTAATTTTTTATATTTTTTATTTATTTTTTATTAATTATTTTTTTTAGAAAAATAATTAAATTTAATCGTAATAAATAATAAATTAATTTATGTGGTGGTTTTTTTAAATATTATAATATTTCTCATTATTAACTAAAGAATTAATTAATTATTTTATTGATTTATAAAATAATTAATTGGGAAAATGAAAAACTATTGATTATTATAATATTATTTTAAAACTCATAATTTTTCTATCTAATATTTAAGGATTGCCAAAAATTTTATAATTTTTTTAATATAAAATATGGTGATATGATTATTCTATAATTTCCAAAAAACATTCTTTATCATATAATAATATAATAATAAATGAATATTAAATATAAAAATAAGTATTCATAATCTAATTATAATATATTATAATTATATATCCTTTAAATATCGATAATTCATTTAAGAACTTAAATTAAATAAAAATAAAATTAAAACTATAAATTATCCTCATTATATAAGAAAAAAATAATTTCTTTTTAACTAATATTCATTTTTATATTTAACTTTAATGATATTTCAAAATTATGAATTAAATATCATTTATATAGATAGTATTAAAGATTTAAAAAAAATTTTTTTATTCTCGTTTCAAATAAATAATTGTTTAATTTTTAATAAAAATTTTTATTCAAATTTAAACATATAAATATTTATATTTTAAAGATTTAATCCTTTTTCATTTATTAAAAATGAAATTAATTGACAAAATTCAGTAAATTCAATAGTTCCATTTTGGTTTAAATCAAAATTTGATATTGCATCTTCTGCAATTTTATCAATTTCATTAGAACTAATATCTTCTCCTAATGATTTAATTAAATCACGAAATACTTTCATAAATTCTACTTTTTCAAGAACACCATTTTTATTCTCATCATATTTATTAAATATTATCCTCATTTTTTCTTTTAGTTTATCAGACATTTCGATTTTTAAATTTTATTTATGCAAAAATTAAATTAAATAAAAATAAATTAAAAATATAATCATTTAATTCCTTTATTAATATATAATATCATATATTATACTAAATTGATTTTTTATTTATACTAAAATAAATCAATAATAATATCTTTCATATTTTAATTTGATAAAATTATCTATTTATAAAAATATAATTTAATTTAATTGAAAATGGAAAAAGAAGAAGAATCAACATTTATAATAGAAACAAATAAATTAATAGAAAAAGGACAATATAGTAACATTTATTTTGCTTATAAAAAAAATAAACCAAACAAAAAATATGCAGCAAAATTAATTCCATCATCAATAATAAATAATCAAATATTACTTACACAATTTAGTAATGAAATATTAATAACATCACAATTTAAAAATAAAAATTTATTACATTTTATCTCAATAGAAGAAGATGAAAATGGTAACAGTTATATAATAATGGAATATTGTAATGGAAATGATTTATTAACATTTATAAAAAAATTAAAAAGAACAAAAAAAAGAAATTTAAACGAATTAGAAATACAAAAAATATTAAAAGATATATTATATGGTTTAAGTTGTTTACATAGAAATTCAATTATTCATCATGATATAAAATTAGAAAATATTTTATTAAATTTTAATACAAATGAAGATTTAAATAATTTAAATATTAACAATTGTACTTTTAAAATATGTGATTTTGGATTTTCAAAATTTATTAATAATGAGAATAATAATTATACAATTGGAGGAACAATTGAAAATATTCCACCTGAGATTGTATTAGGAAGAAAACATATTAATGATATTGATAAAAGTAAAATTGATATTTGGGCAATTGGAATTTTGGCATTTAAATTAATGTTTTCATGTCATCCATTTATATCTGAAGAAGATTATATTGAAGGGAAAATATTAGAACAATTAAAAAAAAAATTAGATATTGGAAAATATAAAATTATATTCAATGAGAATACTCAAATTTCTAAAGAATTTTTATGGTTTATTGATAGTTGTTTAAAAGGTGATTTTAATAAAAGATTAAATAGTGAAGATTTAGAATATTCTAGATTTATTACAAGAAATGTTAATAATTTTAATTATATTAATATACAAAATATTCAAAATATTCCTGAAAAATTTTTGGATTATAATATTAATGATTCATATAATATTATAAATGATGGAATAATTGTTTTAGATATTTATGATGAAAAATATGTTCAAGATGAAATTGTTGAATAATTAATATTTATTAAAATTAAAAAGTAAAAATCTTATTATTATTTATGTGATAATTTAAATATAATTTAAATTTAATTTAATCGTTATATCATAAATTTTTTACAAAAATAAAAAAAATAATATAATTAAATATATATGATTAACTTTATTAATTTTACTTTTATTAATTTCAATTTCAATAATACTTTCTTTATATCCACAAATATTCCAATAATAAGCAAAATATTTCATTTTATTACCATATTTAATTTCATTTAAAGGAAAAGTATTTTTATAAAATTTACAAATAACAGAATAACCATTATTACTTAATTCACATCCAGAAAAATTTTCCCCAGTATTTGTAGTTAAATAACCAAAATTATTCATATTTAAAATATTATCACTAAAATTTAAAGTTAAAGTAAAAGGTTCAAATTGATAATAATAATTATAATATTGAATTTGTATATCACTTAACTTAAAATACTTTTTATTAATAGTATAAATTTCATTATATAAAGAAAACTTACCTAAAATCATTTGATGATAAGAAATATTTTGTTTCATTGATATTTTATAAATTCCATTATCAGGTTCTTCTTGAAGAGTACAAATAATAAAAGGATTTAAAATATTATCAAAACTACATAAAGTTTTATAATAAATATTTTCATTAGTTTTAGAAATTAAATAAATTTCAAAATCAATATTATTTATTTTTTCAGTAATTTTAATATTAGAAAATGAAGAAAGATTAAATTTTTCTCCTATAGTAATATAATTACAATCACTATATTCATTATTTAATTTATAAATTGAAATATATTCAATTGGAGAATTACTATTATTAACAGTAACATTTACTTTATAATCTTCTTTACTATTACATACATTTGTAATAGTTAAATTATATGAAATTTCTTTACCTTGATAATTTGTTGGTAATTCTTTTTCAGTAGGATAACAAATTAATTGTTGATGATTATTTTCATTAATAGTACAATTTGAAATATTTTCTATTTTTGGAATATGATTTTCAGTTAATTCATCCATAAAATTTAAATAAATATAATTTAAATTTGGATTACTATAATCAATATAATTATAAATTGGTTTTGAAATATCTAATTCAACATAATATTCTTCAAAACCAAATTTTTCATCTATAATAACAGATTTAAAAACATATTCATCTAAATAAACTATTTTTGGTATACCTACAGAATATGTTACTCCTTGTTTTAATGAGTCAAATTTACAATATAATGAATCTGAGTCACATGTACAATTTTCAGTAAGAATTGTATTATTTGAATTTTCTTCAAAAAATCTTATTCCATAATCAGAGTTATTTAATTTTGTACAATCAACTGATGAAGAATTTGTTATGTAATTTAATATTATTGTATTGTCTGATAAATTTACTGTGTTACATTTTGATAATGTATTGTCTATTTCATATATTGTTATTGAAATTTGAGATTTTATTATTATTATTATTGATAATGTTATTGTTAGATATATTTTCATTTTTTTTTTTTTTTTTAATTTTTTTTTAAATATAGGGAATTAAATTTTATTTTTTTATATTAATATTTTTATTTTATTTTTTTTATTTGAAATTTTAAGGTTTTTTTATTTATAAAAAAATTGTTTTATTTTATTTTTTTTATGTGAATATTTCTTCTTTGTATATTTTATCAAATTCTTTTTCTGTTTTTTTTTTTTACTTTATTATAAAAGTTATTAAGATTTTTTTCTGCTTGATCCTTTTTTTCATTTGTAATATTAATTTTATGTATTTTATTCTCTTTTAAATAATTTAAATAACATTTTGATCTTTTTTTTAAATTTTCTAATATTTTCTTTTTTGAATTTCCAAATTTTATTTTTATAGGATTTAATTTTATTTTTCTATTAAATTTCTTTTTCAAATATTCCTTATAATTATTTTTATATTTTTCATTTTCTTCTTTTATTTCATTAAATAATTGTTTTTCTCCTTCAAAAGTTGCAGTTCTAAAAGAAGAAAAAATCTGATAAATTTTATCTCTATTAGTATTATCTAAATCAATAGAAAGTGTTTTTAAATTTAATTGTTTTAACATATTTTTCTTTGTATAATCTTGAAATAATATACTTTTATTTATATTTCTACTTTTGAATTCAATTTTTTTTCTATTAACATTAAAATCATAAGAAAATGCATTTTTATTATGTCTAAAATTAGTTTCTTCATTTAATTCAGTTATAAAACTTGATTTTTTTATTTTTGGAAGATGTTTAAGTAAAATTATTTGTTTATTTTGTTTAATATCAAAATTATCATATGAATAAATTTTAGGAAGTTTTAATATACATTTCATTTTTTTAAATGAATTATCTAAATTATCTTTAATTTCAAATTCAGACATTTATAAAAATCTAATTTTACACTTTATAATAAAATATATTTTAAACTTCTTATTTCAAAATTCTTTTAAATAAAAAAAAAATAAATAATATAATAATCATTAAAATATGCAAGATGAAATTTTTGAAACAAATAAAGAAGAAGAAGATACAAATTTATTATCAGAAAAAAAATTTGTAAAATTCTCATTTTTACTATTTGGAATAGGAGGATTATTATCTTGGAATGCAATATTAGCAGACTTAAGTTTTTTTATTAATTTTATTCCAAAATTAAATCCTGCAATATCTTTTCCATTTTTAAATTTTTTTCTAAATATAATATTTCAATTTATTCTTCTTTTCAAACAAAAATTTATATCATATAAAATGCAATTATTAATAGTACTTTCATTATCTGCAATATCATTAATAATTCTACCAATATCAGTAATAAATTTACCTAAAAATTCTACATCAAATTTAATAGTAACATCAATAATGATATTATTTCAAGGATTTTTAAATGCAATAACACAAAATTCTTTCTTTGGTTTAGTTAGTTATTTTCCAATAGATATAATTGTATCAATGTCAAGTGGTCAAGGAATTGCAGGTATATTAATGAATTGTATTCAATATTTAGTATTATTTTTTATTGGTGATTTTGATATTAAAAATTCAGAAGAAAAAAATGATAATATTGGTAAAAAAGGTAGTTTAATATTTTTTAGTATTTCTGTTCTTATTATTTTAATTTGTTTAGGATTTTTTATTAAAGTTTATCAAAATAGATATTTTAAAAAACAATTACAATCAAGTGGTGAATTTTCAATTACAAATATTGAATCATTAATTACAAATGCAGATAATGAAATTGAAAGTGAATTAGATACTTTAAAAGATACTAATAATTTAAATGGTGAAATCTCATTTTTAAATTTAACAAAATTATTATTAGATATTAATATATTAACTTCATTATTATATATTGGAACTTTTTCACTTTTTCCTGGATGTTGTACAAAATATACAATATATAAATTAACTTTAGGATATAATATTAATACAATAGGATTTATTTTTAATATTTTTGATACTATTGGAAGAAGTATTTCATCTTATTTTAATCCTACAAAAAAGTTAATTTATTTTGTTGTTTTATCAAGATTTATTTTATTATTTTTAATACCTTTAAATTATTATTTTCATATTGAGAAAGATAATAATATTAGTTTTACTAGTTCTATTTTTGTACTTTTTCTTATTTTATTATCAATTACAAATGGATTAGGAACTTCATTAGTTTTTTCTATTGCACCGACTTTAGTACCTGAATATGTTAAAGGAAAAGCTGGATCTTCTGTTAGTTTTTATTTAATATTGGGGATTTTTTTAGGAACTATTTGTAGTTTTGGTATGAATTTAATTATGGATTTTATCAATAATAATCAAAAATAATATTGAATTGTTATTTATAATTTAATATTAATATTATTTAAAAAAAATAATTTTTGAGTATATATATTTATTTTTTTTTTTTTTTATTTTTTTGTTCTGTTTTAGTTTCTTTTTTTATTTCTGAATTTGAATTTATTGAATTGTCTTTTATATTTTTTTTTTCATTTGTTTTTGTGTTATTTTTATTATTTGATATAAAATTTGAATTATTTTCTTCTTT
>JAEEGL011951761.1_pt1 | contig 17472 bp, 13 predicted proteins | sample 9134231 | NCBI WGS metagenome assembly JAEEGL01 (sample SAMN16246548, study PRJNA631951) | gut metagenome | biome: gut microbiome; feature: rumen; material: fiber-attached | host: Bos | place: Iran: Karaj | collected 2018-10 | reverse complement strand
GAATCCAGTAAACATCAAGGGCTGCTCAAACACCCGGTCGATGAAGTTGATGGCGATGTAGTCGCTGAGCACGATTTTCTTCACCAATCCGTTCATGATCCAAAAGACAGCGATGCCGAACTGCTTGCGGCTGAGGAAGTATTTTTTGTGCAGCTGCGGGATGAACTCGTTAGCCCTCACGATGGGACCTGCTACCAGCTGCGGGAAGAAGCTGACGTAGAAACCGAAATCGAAGATGTTTTTCACTGGCGCGATGCGCTTTCGGTAAACATCCATGATGTAGCTGATGGCCTGGAAAGTGTAGAACGAAATGCCCACAGGCAGCAGGATGGCATCGACGCTAAAGCGGTTGTCGCCAGTGATTTGGTTGCCCACCCACGAGAAGACGTCAAACACACGGAATTTTAAGCCTGTAAGGTCGTTGAGGACGTCCGTCAGGAAATAAGCGTATTTGAAGTAAAAAAGCGTGGACAGATTGACAATGACGCTGATGGCCAGCACCGTATTCCGACTCCAGTTTTTCTTTCGCGAGTGTAGCCATTTGCCCGCAAAGAAATTGTACAAGGTGATGAAAACCAGAATCAAAGTGAAGAGCCCGCTGGTCTTATAATAGAAAAACAGGCTGACAAAGAACAGATAGGTATTGCGGAGCAGGCACTTGTTTTTGAGCAGGCAGAAAAACGCGAACACGATGGCGAAGAATGCCCAGAAATAAAACTGGGTGAACAACAAGGGATGTGCCTTGTCGAACGAGAACAGATTCTTCAGAAAATCCAATGCTATTTCAGGGAAAGTCAACATGTCACGGTCGTTTTGCAGTGGATTTAATGTGTTCTATATATCTATCAATCAAGGCGTTGTAAAGCAAATCGCCTAACAGCCTATAACCCTCGTTGGTGAAATGCACCTTGTCTTTCTTGGCCAAGCCGGCGTCTTCCCATTCCTTCATCGAATTCAGTCCGCCCATCACATCGAATTGGTCCCACACAGCAGCATTATAATTCTTGGCCATCTCCATGAACGCCTGCCGGGCCACCAGGCCGTTTTCGTTGACTTGGTATTTGTTTTTCTTGATCCGCTTGAAACTGTCGTTATTGGTCATGAAGAGCATGGCGCAATCAGGCGTGACCCGTTGGATGGTATTGATGAGTTCCTTGTAGTTCTGCTTGAAAATCCATTTGTCGAAATCTTTCTCTGACGCATCATTGATGCCGATGCCGAAGATGATGAGGTCGGGCTTGATGAGGGCAAGGTCGCGCTCGAAGTCCTCGCAACGCAGATAAGATGGCACGCTGGCGCCATTGACACCAATGCCATGCACGTTGATGCCCGTTTTTTCGCTTTCCAGTAAGATGCCGGTGATGGTGAATTCGCCAGGCACTGAATCGAGAAGGATGCAAATGGAATCGGTGCACGAAGGCAAGTTAAAGGTATAGAACGGTAGGTTGGGGTCGGCTTGGATGAGGATGCTGTCGTAGCTGACTACAGGTTTCCTGTTTTCGGTCTCGGAGAATCCCAATAGCGTCACTTTGTCGAAATCAAAAGTGGGAGGCATGTCGGAAGGATAACGCTCGCGGGTGATGATGCTGATGGAGGCAAGGGAGTCGGTGGTGGTGACGGCGGCACCGGCAAGCCCCATCCGTTTATCGTTTTCGGTCTTCACCGCATTACGGCAGTAACTCCATGAGCCCGTGTAATTTACCATGTAATAGGACGGGTTGTTGGTCTTTCCTGCGGTAAACGGGAAAACGAAATTCTGTCCGCCAATCAGATCGATACCAATGCTTAACAAATTGTCACGAAACTGTTGGGTAAAGACGCCTGCCTGCACGTGCGATCCCCCAATGTGCATAATGTTGACGTTGCCGTCACCCAAAAAGAGCACGGAATCCAGCTTTTGGAAGAAACGTTCCATAGGCAGGCTGTCACCCGGATAAAGGAGCCGATTCCGTTCAAAATGCGCGAACGGATAGTCCGGGACCTCCTTCGTCAAAGGCTGCATCTGCCCAAAGGACGTCAGTGTCGCTAATGCCCAAAAAAGTGTGACAAGGATTCTTTTCATCGTTTGGATTGGGCGTAGGGTTGATAGATAGGTAGATGCTTCCTGTAGGCTTCCCTAATCGAGTCTTCCGTCTTGTCGCTGTTGATGAATTCGATGACGGATTCGGTCGGTACATGTTTACGTAACTGGTAGAAGTCGTAGTAGGTGGTGAATGACTTGGCAAGGTCGGAGCCGATTTCTTGTGCACCGTGGAAAGTGAAATGGATGTGGTCGGGACCGGCGAGGGCGGGTTTGTGTTTCACCCACTGCACCATGGAGCCTTCGCCGCCCATCACGTGGAACATGTCCCAATAGGCGACATTGTTGCGCAAGGCCATCGAACGCAGGGAGTCATTCAGCTCGGGAAGGCCTTTCCAGGTACCCAGTTTTCCATTGTATTTCTTGCTCATGTCGGCAGGACCGATGAAGAGCAGTGTGGCTTGTGGAGCGACGCGTTTCACGTAGTCGATCTGCTTCTCCAGCTCTTTGGTGTAGGACGAGATGCTGCTGGAGGAAGTGATGCCAGGCATCCTGTTGCCGCCAAATTGCAGGATGATCAGTCGGGTGTCGAGGAGGGCAAAAGACTGCCGCATGGTCGACTCGTTGATACGGGTGAAAATGGTCCCCGAGCATCCGCGCAAAGCGACGTTGTCAATCGCCACGCCAGGCTCGCCGTCGAGCAGGATGGCGTAGATCTCGGCATGGCCTCTGAAACTGATGGTGCCACGTTTCACGTTGACAGGCAGGTTCCAGGTGATGAGCGATACGCTGTCACAGGCAGACAGTTTCTTAGGCTCCAAAGAGAGGGAGTCGCATTTCAGGATAGCCGTGAAGCCATTGTTGTTTTTTCCCAAAAGCACTGACACGGTCGAGATCATCTTCGAGTTCTGGAAAGCGCGTGAGTGATTGGTTTGGCTGAATGAGATGGAACCTTCGCCCGACACTTGCGCAAACTGGGTCATCACGCCATAGCGGTTGTGAGGCGCACGGCGTGTGCTTTCGTCACCGTAAAGGGTGTAGCGGATGAGGTTGGAACTGTGCTGCGAAACGGAGATGGTCGGCACGGCTTGGATGGCGGGAATCATGTTGGGTCCCGAACCTCCGAAGAACTCCTGGAGTTTTTGTCGCAACACCGAAGAGATGCGGTCCATCTCGATCTGTGAATCCCCATAGTGCATCACACGGTAGGTCTTCCCTTCGCCTTTGGCTTGTTCGAACAGGTTGAAGAGCGAGTCAAAATACTGGTAATCATCGTTAGGCAGATAGATGCGGTTGGGGTTCTCTTTGAGATAGCTGCGGAAAAAGCGCAGGCTGTCGAGCAAGGACTCGGAATAACTCATCGCATAGCTTTTGTTTACCTTGTCGATGACATCATCCACGTCAACAATCTTGTTGTTATTGTCGCCGTTCTTGGCTTCAGCATACGAAGGGAAGCAGAGGTTAAGGCTACCTACCTGAAGGCCTTCGTCAGGGAAAAAGAACCATATTACGCCAAACAAGGCAATGATAGAAACGATGAATATGAGTATGCGTATGGGTTTCATTTTTTAATAATCAATTCTTGACCCTCCCGGATAAGATCGCTTTCCAGGTGGTTCCATTCAACTATATCTGATATGGTGACGCTATGCTTTTTGGCGATACGAGTCAGCGTATCCCCCTTTTTCACCTTATATGTGGTCACCTTTTCATTCTTTTGTGGCTTCTCTTCCTCGGGCTTGGGCTCTTCTTTCACCGTCTGTTGTTGTTCCTCTGTTATTTTGGGTTCTTCTTTTATCGGCTCCTCAACGACTATCGGCTCCTCAACGACGGGTTCGTCATACAGCTTCGTATCCACGGCTGGAACCTGATTCGTGTTTTCAACCTGATGGTCGTGATACACACAGTTACAAGCGATGAAGTCGCGGATGATTTCGGCATTTGGAATCAGCTTTTGCTCATAGAAGTCCCACAGCTCAAGGTCGGTTTCGCTTTTCGAAATGGCATGTTGCAAGGCGTTGGGGCTGCTTGCATAAGCCAGGATGGACTGCCACCAGTCATTGTATTTTTCGTGGAGGTCGGCGAGATAGTCCAGCGCTGCCTTGGTGGAAGCCTCAACAGAAAAACGCTCGTCGCGGCGTCCGTCGATGGTCAGGCCATAATGCAGTCCTGTCAAGGTGGGCAAAGCCCAAACGCCACACCTGTCGTCACGTTGATAGTCGAGCCGCATTCCGGATAATGCGAGAGGCAGGTATTTCAGCTCCAGAGGAATGCCTCGGCTCCTCAACGCTGCCTCGATGAAGGCTTCATAGCTGAGGAACAATTCCGGCAAAGCTTCGTTTTCGTAAATCTCAACAACGTTGACCAAGTCGGGGTGGAAGGGAAGGGGAATCTCTTTTTTCTCTATCGTTTTCAGCTCCTTAGTAATGGCGTTGGAGCCCGACGAAACACAACAATGGTTCGTCGTCAGACAGAAAAGCATAGAGAATACTATCGTTAACGCCCTGTATTTCATTCTTTTGTGTTTTGTCACCCTGTCTTGGGTTTCATTTGGGATACAATCGGCAAAAATACGGAATTGTTTGGATTTGGGACGTGGTTTTTTGCTACTTTTGCACGCTCAAAAACAGAAATTTTGGTTATTGAGCTTGGAGGGCTTCCTTCGATTAACTCAGAAACTATGGAACGAATTGACAGGACAAAAGAGTTAGAGACGTTGAAAATCAGCCGCCTGTTGTGGATGTACGCGTTGCCCAGCATCGTCAGCCACATCATCGCGTCCATTTATAATATAGTAGACCGTGTTTTTTTGGGACAGTATGTGGGTGCTTTAGCCATCGCGGGTTTGGCCATCACCATGCCCATCATGAACATCATCCATGCTTTCGGCTCGTTGGTGGGTGCAGGCTCGGCGGCACGTATGTCCATCATCCTCGGCAAGAAGGACTACAAATGGGCTGAGGATATCTTGGGCAATAGCTTGCTGCTTACCTTCTTCTTCGGTTTCCTCTTCGTCACGGGCGGCTACCTCTTCATGGACCGCATCCTGACGGCCTTCGGTGCTTCGGCTGATACCATCGCCTACGCCCGTGAGTATATGGACATTATACTTCCGGGTATGTTTATGACCACACTGTCGTTCAACCTTACCGGCTTGATGCGAGCCACGGGCTATCCACAGAAGTCGATGTGGATCATGGCAGGCGGTGCCATTCTCAACATCTTTTTGGACGCGTTGTTCATCATTGTCTTGGATTGGGGCATCGCCGGTGCAGCCTGGGCCAGCACCATTTCCATGACCTGTACGGGCATCCTCGCGGTGTGGCATTTCCTGCAAAAGAGTTCGTTTATCCGCTTCCGCCGTCATGCCTGGAAACCCAAGTTTTACATCTTCCGCAATATCCTGCTCATCGGCATAAGCCCCTTCTCGATGAATCTCGCGGCCTCGGCAGTGGTGGCCTTGCTCAACAACCAACTCATCCGTTACGGTGGCGACTTGGCTGTGGGTGCTTACGGCTTGGCCAACACCTTCGGCAGCCTTAGTGTGATGCTCATCTTGGGTCTGTGTCAAGGCATGCAACCCATTGCAGGCTACAACTACGGTGCGGGGCATCCTTTGCGGTTGAAGGAAGTCTACACCCTGACGATGAAAATCAATGTGTTGATAGGTGCCGTTGGCGCCTTGCTGGCGTTGACGTTGCCTCATGCCATGCTGCGTATCTTTACCAAAGAGGAGGAGTTGATACAGATTGGTATCCCAGCCATGCGCTTCATGTTGGTGATGTTCCCCTTGGTGGGCTTCACCATCACCAACTCCAACTTCTTCCAGAGTATCGACAAGCCTTGGATCGCCATCGTCACCAGCCTCTCGCGTCAGGTGCTGTTCCTCATCCCCATGATCTATCTCATCCCGACCTTGTTTATTAATATGGGCGGCAACGGCTTGACAGGCGTGTGGGCTTCGCTGACGATTTCCGATGCGTTGGGTGCTTTGCTCGCCTTCCTGCTCATGCTGACACAAAGACATGTTTTCAAACCAATAACCAAGGAACCTGAGTCTGCGTAAGGGCCGAACTAACAATCTGATATGGAGACTGCCAACGCTATAGTGTCTAAGACCAATACCCACATTCTTGACTCCTGTCAAGTAAAGAGCAGACAGGCTATGCGTGAATATTTGCAGGAACTGAGCGAGTCCGTACCTTCCGAAATGGCTGTCAACCAGCGTGATATAGAGTCACAAGTACGTGAATGGCGGGCACACAATTTTTTCTATAGGATCCATGTCTTTCGCAGCCGTACCAAAGATGTCGACTTGGAATTGGAACAGGTTTGGTATCGTGAGCTGTTCTGTCGCGTGGTGAGTTTCTTTTATTTTTGGGACAACAAAAAATAGCTTAAAACAATATCATGAATAATTCATTCACCATAGGAGGTCAGATTGTCGACCTTGTCAACTCAAGGATTTTTTCAGGTGTGGTGGTTGTTGAAGACGGCAAGATCAGCAAGATTGAAGAACAGCCTGTCGGCAACACGCAGTACATCATGCCGGGCTTTGTCGATGCGCATGTGCATATTGAGAGCTCCATGTTGATTCCCTCGGAGTTTGCCCGTCTGGCCACTTGCCATGGCACGGTAGCCACCGTCAGCGACCCGCACGAAATCGCCAATGTGCTGGGTAAGGAAGGCGTTCAATATATGATTGACAATGGCAAGAAGGTGCCATTCAAGTTTTTCTTTGGTGCCCCCAGCTGTGTGCCTGCAACCGCTTTTGAGACGTCAGGCAGCTCCCTCAATGCCAAGGACATAGAGGAGTTGATGGCATCCGACGACATCTATTATCTTTCGGAGATGATGAACTATCCGGGCGTCATCTTTGAAGACCGCGAAGTCATGGAGAAGATTGCCTCGGCAAAACGGTATGGCAAACCCATTGACGGACATGCCCCTGCTGTGACGGGCACCGATTTGCAGAAGTATGTGGCTGCAGGTATCACCACCGACCATGAATGTTTCCGTCAGGCGGGAGCTTTGGAAAAGATCAGTCTTGGCATGAAGATCCTTGTTCGCGAAGGCAGTGCGGCCAAGAATTTCGAAGCTCTGATTCCGCTAATGGCTACGCATCCCGACAAGTTGATGTTCTGCTCCGATGACAAGCACCCCAACGAGTTGGTGAAAGGCCACATCGATGACTTGGTCCGTAGGTCCATTGCATTGGGTTACAATGTGATGGATGTGCTGAAAGCCGCCTCGCTCAATGCAGTGAAGCATTACAAGCTCAATGTAGGGATGCTTCAAAAGGGCGACGATGCCGACTTCATCGTGGTCGATGACCTGCACAATCCTGTCGCCAAACAGACTTATATCAAAGGTGTGCTGGTGGCTGAAAACGGGGTGTCGAACATCAATTATAAAGAGACTGAAACCCCGAACAAATTCATTGCCCATTACATCAAGGCAGAAGAGCTTTTCGTCCCCGACGAGGGTAAGCAGATAAAAGTGATAGAATGCCTTGATGGACAGTTGATTACTAAGAGTTTTACCACTGATCCAAAAGTGGAGAAAGGAGGTCTTGTCAGTGATGTGGAACGCGACATCTTGAAGATGGTCGTCGTCAACCGGTATCAACCGGCCAAGCCTGCGGTTTGTTTCATCAAAAACTTTGGCTTGAAACGCGGTGCCTTGGCGTCAAGTGTGGCGCACGACAGCCACAATATCGTGGCGGTGGGTGTCACCGATAGCGATATCCTCCATGCTGTCAACTTGCTTATCGAACATGGTGGTGGCGTGACAGCCTATTGTGGTACGGAGATGGTCGCTGTGCCCTTGCCCGTGGCTGGACTGATGAGCAACGAAGACGGTTACTTGGTGGCCGCTGCCTACGAAAATGTTGATGCGCTTGCAAAACGCTTGGGTTCAACACTCTATGCACCTTTCATGACCTTGGCGTTTATGGCTTTATTGGTCATTCCTGAATTGAAAATCAGCGACCTGGGATTGTTTGATATCACGAAATTCGGTTTCACGTCCCTTTACAAGGAATCATAGGATATTCAACCGATTGGCATCCTGTTTCACGAAAATGGCCAACATGATGGTGAAGGCCAGCATGCTGGATCCACCGTAGCTCAAGAAGGGTAGGGGAATGCCGATGACAGGCACCAACCCTATGGTCATGCCGATATTGATGGCCACGTGGACGAAGAGTATGCCTGCGATGCCATAGCCATACACACGGCTGAAGGTAGATCGTTGTCGCTCGGCCATGAAAATGATTTTCACCAACAAGGCCACATACAGGAGTACGACGAGAGCGGTTCCAAGGAAGCCTCCTTCTTCGCCAACGGTGCAGAAAATGAAGTCGGTGTGCTGCTCCGGCACGAAATCATATTTGGTCTGTGTGCCTTGCAGGAAGCCTTTGCCAGTCAGTCCACCCGAGCCGATGGCGATTTTCGACTGGTGCACGTTGTAACCTACGCCTTTCGGGTCGTCAAGTTGGCCCAGCAGCACCAAGATACGGTTCCGTTGGTGTTCCTGAAGTACCTTGTTGAAGGCATAGTCCACCGAGAACACAAAGGCGAACATGAAGGCAAAGACCGCCAGCATCGTCAAGAGGTTCTTTTTCTTGTTCAGCAGGTAATAGGTCAAAGTGAGGACGAAAAGGCTACCTAGGATGATGTACATGATCTTTTGTGACCATATCAGCGTGAAAACGAACAAAATAATGGCAGCCACGCCAGCCAACATCACCCAACCTGTGCCTGGCAATCCCTCACGATAGAAGACAAAAATGAATGAGACAAAAACAATGGCTGACCCCGTGTCGTTTTGAAGCAGCACGAGTGCCATCGGGATAAGAACAAGCGCAATAGCAATGATTTGGTCCTTACGCTTTTGAAGATCCACGTCTAACCGATCTAGATAGCCTGCCACGGCCAAGGCAGTGGCCATCTTGGCAAATTCGGAAGGCTGGAACTTTACTGGTCCGAACTCAATCCACGAGGTGGCGCCTTTGGTGGCCTTGCCGTACACCAAAACGGCGAATAAGGAAAACAATACCGCAATATAAATCCAAAGTGAAAAGGCGTTGAAGAACTTGGCATCAATAAGCAGGACGACAAAGCCTATCAAGAGAGAGACACCAATCCAAACCAATTGTTTTCCATACACTTGCGACATGTCAAAGATGCTGGGATGCGCCTCGTTGTATCGGGCAGAGAAGATGCTGAACCAGCCAATCATCACCAGCGCCAGATAAATGAGCACAGTCACCCAGTCGATTTTCCCTATAATACTGTTTCTTTCGTTCATCGTTCGTTCTTATATGAGATTCTGCCTTCCATCATACGTTTTTCCAGCTCCTCGCGCGTGGTATAGCCTCGGATGTATTTCTCAATCATCAGGCTGGCGATGGGTGCCGCCCAAGTGGCGCCGTAACCTCCGTTTTCAATGATGACGGCAAGGGCGATCTTGGGGTTGTCGAGGGGTGCAAAGGCGATGAAATTGGAGTGGTAGTTGCCATGCGGGTTTTGGGCGGTGCCGGTCTTGCCACATTGGGGGATGTCGTGCATCTCGTAACGGCGTGCCGTGCCGGCGGGTCCGCTGAACACCGTTCTCATGCCGACTTTGATGGTTCTGACATGTCGTCTTTCGATGCCGGGCTCGATCTTGGTGGTCATCACTTCGGGGATGGCGGTGGTGTCGCCGAAACACTTGATGAGATGGGGCGGATAGTAGAAGCCTTCGTTGGCAATCATGGCGGCGATGTTGGCCAATTGCAAGGGAGTCACTAAAACCTCGCCTTGTCCGATGCCTAAGGAGCGGATAGTCACCGAGTTCCATTGTCCTTTATACATCCTGTCGTAGTATTCGCGCGAAGGGATGTTTCCGGCGACTTCGTAAGGGATGTCGGTTTTGAACTTGCGGCCAAAACCCAGGTTGTAGGTCATGTCCTTCCAATACTCGTAACCTTTCTTGATGTTGCCGAATTTCGGGTTGTTGATGGTGGCTTTGAAAGATTCGTAGAAATAGGGGTTACAAGAGTTCATGATGGCATTGGCGAAGTCGGGGCTGCTGCCGTGGTTGTGGGTGCATTTGATGGGTAACGATCCAGGGCCACTGCAATGGAAGACGGTGGCAGGGGTGATGGACCCGCTTTGCAGGGCAATAATGCCGATGACTGTCTTGAACGTAGAGCCAGGGGGATAGGTACCGCTGATGGCTCGGTTGATCAGCGGTTTCATCGGGTCTTTCTGGAGGTTGTGATAATTCTTGCCGCGTTCGCGTCCGACCAGCAGGTTAGGGTCGTAGGTTGGGCTGGAGACAAAGGCAAGAATCTGTCCGGTGGCTGGTTCGATAGCCACGATGGAGCCCACTTTGCCTTGCATCAGCTGCTCGCCGTAAGCCTGAAGCTCGGCGTCCATACCCAGATACAGGTCTTTTCCTGCAACGGGGTCTTTGTCGAGTTCACCGTCCATGAAGCTGCCCATCTCGCGGTTGTGCACGTCCACCATCATGACTTTCAGCCCCTTCACGCCTCGGAGTTCCTTTTCGTACGATTTCTCGATGCCCGATTTCCCGACATAGTCGCCCTGACGGTAGTAACCTTCCTCGTCTTTGTCCAATTCATTCTGGCTGATCTCGCCGATGTCGCCCAAGGTGTGGGCCGCAATGGACATTGGATAGTGGCGGACGGTACGGGTCTGGAAATAGAAACCAGGATAACGGTATAGTAACTCGGCGATATGCGCGAAGTTCTCCTTTGAGACCTGCGTCATGAAAGCGGAGGGTTTCAGGTAGGACTCCTTCTTGGCCTTGTTCATACGTTCGATGAACGACTCCTTGTCGATGTCCAGCAGGTGACAGAACATGAGTGTGTCGAAGGGATTCAGCGAGTCTCTGGTCATGGCTTGCTTGGGGATGACCATCAAGTCGTAGACCGCCTCATTGAAAACCAGGAGGTTACCGTTTCGGTCGTACACCTTGCCTCGGGCTGGATATTGCGTCACGAAGCGCAGGGCGTTGTTGTCGGCCAGTTGCTTGTAATGTTTGTCGATGACCTGAAGAGAAAACAACCTGATGAGATACAGCGCTCCCACGGCAATAAAAATGCCAATGATGAGTAATCGTCTGGATGACAAGTTGTTGTTCTTCGTTTTCATGGGAAAAATTGAGTTTACAAAGGTATATGTTTTTCTTGGGAAATGGAAGGTCGTTTCGGTAAAAAAAATTCCAATTTTTATAAAAACTATCCTATTCATTGCGGCAATTATCTTTTTTCGTATATTTGCACGATTTTTTATGCTTAATATGAAGAAGTATACCATAATGGTGATTTTGGGTTGTCTATGTCTCGTGGGATGTGGACCTAAGGAAAAAAACACGGAGATGATACACCGTGATTTTTTCAATACCGTTTGGGAACGCTTTGATTATGTGCGTAATGAGATTGAAATCAAGGAAGAGACAACCTATGACTTGAGCATGAAAATCAGCTTCACAGAGGATTATCCTTACGATAACTTTTCCATGATCTTCACGGTTTTCACCAGTGACGGTCAGCCTTATCGCAGCAAAGGATACAAGTTCAACGTGAAGGACAAGGAGGGCCAATGGAACTCGCAACTGGCCGACGGATGCTACACTTTCACTTTCCCCATCAACAAGAATCTGATGATTACCGACCCCGGCAAGTATTGTTTTCAAATCGAAAACCACATGCCGATTACCCCTTTGGTGGGCGTAAAAGAATTGACATTGATAAACAACAGAAAATGAATAAACAAATCATAATATGAAAAACGCTAGCGCAATTACAAAACTTGGAATTTTGACCGTATTGTTGGCCATGATTTTTGCTTCATGCGTGCCACAAAAAAAGATGCTTTATCTGAAGGATGCCGAAATGCTTTCGGAAAACGTCTCGAGGAATTATGTCAACGACCGTTCGGTGAACTATAAGCTTCAGCCGGGCGACAACCTTTACATCCGTGTGCTGAACACCGTTGATGAACGGACTGCCGCTTCTTTGGCTGGAGATTATACCAATCGTCCTGTGCAGCTCACTTCTGATGCCAGTATTTACCTTCAGTCTTATACCTTGGACGAAGACGGCTGCATTGAGATGCCGTTGACGGGTAAGATCAATCTGAAAAACCTGACTGTGGATCAAGCCAAAAACCGTTTGCAGAACGAGCTCGACAAGTATGTCAACCAGACCACGATCATCGTGAAGTTGTCCAACTTCAACCTTACCGTGCTTGGCGAAGTGTCGCGCCCTGGTATGTACAAGGTCTATCAGTCCCAAATCAATTTGTTTGAAGCCATCTCGATGGCGGGCAACATGACCAACTTTGCCAAAAACAGCGAAGTGAAGATCATCCGTCAGACTGACAACGGCTCTGAGGTGGTTACCGTCGACATGGGCCAGGCTGATATCTTGTCGTCACCTTATTATTATTTGAAGCCGAACGATATCATCTATGTGGAGCCGCTCAAGATCAAGCAATGGGGCTTCACGACATTCCCGTATTCGACGGTCTTGTCAGTGACGTCATTGGCTGTCACCATTGTCACGCTATACCTCAACTTGAAGAAGTAATAACATCGTAATACAACCATAAACTGATAGTGATCATGCAGAACGAAACAACAAACTACAGACCGCAGCAGAGCAGTGACGAGCAATCTGTTGATATCAAACAATTGATTTACATTTGTCTCAGCCATTGGTATTTATTCGTGATAGGTGTTGTCGTCGCCTTGGCGGCAGGCTTTATTATCAATAGATACAAGCCTAATGTATATCAGACTTCCGGTACTGTGCTTATCAAAAACGAACAGGGATTTGACCCGACGGCTTTGATGACCAACCTGAGCACAGGCAAGTCGAATGTTGAAAACGAGATGGCCATCTTGCGTTCGTATACGCTTACTGAAAGGACCATCAAGAAGATGAATCTTGAAGTCACCTATTATGAAAAGGGTCGTTTTTTGACCAGTGAAATGTATAAAATCGCCCCCTTTGATGTGGAGTTTGACCGCACCGTGCCACAGGCTGTGGGTGTCACCTATCAGATTTCGAATTTCGGCGAGGGTACGATGACTCTTCACGGCACTTCTGAATTCTTGACAAAATACGACTATGTCCTATGCCAAACCATTTCAAGTACGCCATATAAAGTGGATATCACCACCGAGTGCAAGCAAGGTGAATGGATTGACAATGGATTCAACCGTTTCCGTATTGTTTATAACGACCGTTTCAATCCCGAAACGGATAAGACCAAAGTCCTTTCGTTCCGTCTGAACAGCTATCCTGGCTTGGTCAACCAGATGAGTACCTTCACGGTGGCGGCCACCAGCAAGCAGTCGTCGGTGGCTTCGCTTGTCATGAACGGCAACAATCCCCGCAAGATCGTTGAATTCACCAATTTGTTGATGACGGAATATGTGAACAGTGGTTTGGAGAAGAAGAACATTGTTTCTGAAAACACGATTCAGTTTATCGACAATGAGTTGGCTGGCATCCAGGAGTCGTTGAGCAGTGCCGAAAGCGAGTTGAAAGACTTCCGCACCCAGAACGACTTGATGAACCTCGATCTGCAGGCCTCACAGATTTACAACCAGTTGCAGGCTTTGGAGAAAGAGCGTGCAGAGTTATCGGTTAATGTCAAGATCTACAAGCGTTTGCAGGACTATATCAAGGAGCAGATCAACGATCCCGAAAATCTGGCCGCTCCCAGTACCATGGGTATCACCGACCCGCTGTTGAACCGTTTGGTCACCGAATTGGTCACGCTTTCGCAAACCAAGGCCACCCAGTTGCTGACCCAGACCGAACAACACCCGCAAATCGTGAAGTTGGACGAGCAGATTGTGACGACGAAGAGGACTTTGCTGGAGACCATCAACAACTTGGTGAGTAATGCCGAGCTGAGCCTTGATGAAATCAACAAGCGAATTGCCAAGACCATGTCGGAGTCGAAAGTGCTTCCCGAGAAACAGCAGCAGTTGATCAACTATCAGCGTAACTTCAATTTCAATGATGAGACCTACAAGTATTTGATGCAGCGTCGTGCCGAGGCCCAGATTCTGAAGGCTTCCAATACACCTGACAACTCGATCTTGGATGAGGCTAAAATTGAGCGGGTGGTAAGGATTTCGCCCCGCACTTCCATGAACTACCTCATCGCCATCATCTTGGGTCTGTTGATTCCTGCCTTGTATCTGTTCCTCAAGGACTTCTTCAACGTGTCTATCAACGACCGCAAGGATGTGGAAAAGCTCACCAGCTTCCCGATCATTGGTCAAGTTGCTTTGTCAAACAGCAAGGATCCCCTTGTTGTGGTCAATTCTCCCAAGTCGCCCATCGCTGAGTCGTTCCGCTCGATTCGTACCAATATTGAGTTCCTCACCCAAGGCAAAGCGAAGAGTACGATTCTCGTCACGGGCGACATGCAGAGTATCGGTAAGACCTTCAACAGTATCAATGTGGCTTCCATCTATGCCCTCTATGGAAAGAAGACAGTACTGTTGGGCTTCGATATGCGTAAACCTAAACTGTTCAAGGAGTTCGGCCTGAACAACAATATTGGTTTGAGTTCGTTCCTCTCCAATAAGGAGTCGTTTGACAGTATCATCCAATCGACATCGGCCATCCCGAGTCTTGATATCATCACCAGCGGACCTATCCCGCCCAATCCGGCTGAGCTGATTGCCTCCGACAAGTGTCAGGAGCTCTTCGACTTGCTGAAGGAGCGTTATGACTACATCATCATTGACACGCCTCCTGTCGGCCTCGTGACGGATGCCTTCCTGCTCATGAAGTTCTCTGATGTGAACTTGTTCATCGTTCGTCAGGGTGTCACCAACAAGAACATCTTCGGCAGCATCATCAAGGATCTTGAAAAGCGTAACCTCAATATCTCCCTTGTCATCAATGGCATCCAAACCAACAAGGGTTATGGCTACGGTTATGGCAAGAAGTACGGCTATGGCTACGGTTACGCTTATGGTTATGGCTATGGCAGATACGGCAGCCACAGCAGTGGCTATTATGGCAATGACTATTATGGTGAGATTGAGGAGGGAGCCAAAAAAGCCAAGCGTAAGGATAAAGAAAAAGACTAAGTTGCTATAAATGAAAGATCAAGCAGTTAGGTATTGGCATGCCCTCTATGTCAGGTCGAGAGCCGAGAAGAAGGTTTTGGCTCAGCTTGAAGATATGGGCATCCAAGCCTACTTGCCTTTGATCACACACGTCAAGCAGTGGAGCGACCGCAAGAAGAAGGTTGAAGAGCCGTTGTTCAAGTCTTATGTGTTCGTTTATTCAAATGAGAAAGAACATGTCCCGATCTTGAACGTCTATGGCGTGTTGAAGTTTGTCACCTTCGAGCATGCAGCCGTGATTGTCCCTGAAAACCAGATTCTCGCCATCAAGCGATATATCCAGGATTATGAGCGGGGTGAGGAAGGCAAGATCATGAATGACAACGATGACCTGAAGGAAGGCCAGATGGTGCGTATCATCAACGGCCCCATGAAAGGTCTTGTTGGACGGCTTGATACCATTATGGATAAGCGGCGTTTGTTAGTTTTCATCGATGTGGTGGGGAAATTCATCCCCGTCAATATTCCCAGAACCAAAGTGGAGCGTGTGGTTGGAGGCTGATGGATGATCATTGGATTATTATTATTTGCAGAACAATTTCAAAACTATAAGACATGGACACAGAGAAAAAAACGAGTAAACCGATTTGGCTTTATGCGCTTCTTGGTTTGTTGGCCGTTGCCTTGGTGTTTCTTGCGGTTCGCAATGCTTCATTGAAGGGCGACAAAGAAGCACTTGAGGCCGAAAAGGAATTACAGCGTGCCGATTTTCAAGCTGAAGTCGACAGCCTGATGAAGGTTCACAATGAACTGAAAGACAGCTATGGTGAGCTGAGCCAGGAATTGGCTGAGAAAGACAGTATCATCCAAGCTGACGCCGTTGAGATCAAGAAGCTCCTTGATTCACAATGGGATTACTATCGCGTCAAGAAAAAACTGGCTGCCTTGCAGGAGATCTCACAGCGTTACGTCCGTCAGATGGACTCGCTCTATACGGTTAACCGCGAGCTGGTGGCAGAGAACGAACGTATCCGTGAAGAGTATCAAGCCGAACGCCGTCAGAATACCAACCTCACCCGTCAGAAGGAAGAGCTGACCAACAAGGTGAATCAGGCGACCACCATGAAGCTCTACAACTACACTGCCCAAGCCGTTCGTTTCAAAGGCGGCGGCAAGGAGGCATCGACCGATCGTGCCGCTCGCGCCGAACGTATCAGGATTGACTTCACTTTGGCAGCCAACGACCTCGTGCAGCCTGGTACCAAACTGTTCTATGTGCGTATCGCCGACCCCAAACGTGCCATTATCAGCAAAGGAACGGGCGACGAGTATTCCTTCAAGTCGAACGGCGAGACCTTACAGTTCACGGAAAAGGTCAGAGTCAACTATGACGGCAATGAGACAGCCGTGCGTGCCTACTACAACAAGCCTGAGGCCTACGAGTTGATGCCCGGCACCTATTTCATCGACGTGTATGAAGAAGGCGGCAAGCTCATCGGCCAGACCGCCATTGATTTGAAGTAAGGTAAATTCTGATTACCGTTATACAAGCCAGCCTTCGGGTTGGCTTTTTTCATTCCAGTACCGTCTTCAGCACCTCATGCGAATGGAAGTCCTTCATCACGGGGGCGTGAAGTCGCATGTAGACGATGAGTCCGTCGAGCAACTCCCGACGCTGAGTCACACGAAGTGGGATATGGCATGTCTCATCGAGGTTGGTATCAAGCAATTCCGATAAAATATGGGCGGTCTCCGCATCGAAGTAATATGGGTGCAAAGGGTAGTCGTGGGCGAAAACGCCTTCCATCATGTCGAAGCAGTATCCTGTTGTGTAGTCGGCTTTGGGATAGAAACCGAGATGACGGGTCAACTCCAAAGTGAAGAACAAGGGGAAGTTGGCATAGTCTTGTTCCACCAAGTCGAGCCATTGCAGGGACTGGACAATGAAATCATATAAAGGCTCGTTCTGTTCCTGTTCCGTAATGGTCTTCGAAAGCAACTCACTGACGTACATCAAGATGGCACTTTTGTTCATCACAAAGGGGATGCTTTGGTAGACGGTGGAGAGTTGCACATCCTTCAGGTAGCCCAAACTGCTTTTGTTGGGTTTGCCTACCTCTATATAATTAATAAGGTTAAGGTTTTGGAACAAGGCCACGCGGCTTTTCGAGTTGCGGTTGAAAGCCCCTTTCACCATATAAGACCGCAGGCCAAGGCTTCGGGTGAACACCTTCACGATGAGGCTGGTGTCGCCGTAACGCAGCGATTGCAGCACTATGCCTTGGATTTTGTCGTCCATCAGTTCATGATAAGGATCTTGGTGGCGAACTTGTCGGTGCCCT
>JAEEGL013033792.1_pt1 | contig 17473 bp, 14 predicted proteins | sample 9134231 | NCBI WGS metagenome assembly JAEEGL01 (sample SAMN16246548, study PRJNA631951) | gut metagenome | biome: gut microbiome; feature: rumen; material: fiber-attached | host: Bos | place: Iran: Karaj | collected 2018-10 | reverse complement strand
GGTTCATCAATTTTTGATAATATAATAACAATTATCTTTGGTGTAATGTTTGTTCTTTATACCTATGTTTGCATAAAGAGCTTAGTCAAAATCAGAAAGCTTAAGGAAAGACTTGAATAAACATATTTATTAAGCTTCAAAACACCTTACCCTGTGTCCATCCCCTACCTGTGTAAACTCCGGTAATTCCTTTTTACAACGGTCACTTGCCTTTGGACAACGGTAAGCAAACGGGCAGCAGTTTTCCTGCTGCAGGGTTGTTTTTACTTCCTGATTCGAATTGTTCAGAACGCCCTTTGCTCCTTCAAACAGCAGTTGAGTATATGGATGCACAGCTGTTTTATAAAGGTCTGCTGCAGGTGCTTCTTCTACGAGATAGCCACGGTACATTACTCCGATTGTGTCGCAGAAGTAGCAGGCAACCTTGAGGTCGTGTGTGATAAAAATGTAGCTTAGATTTCGGCTCTTGCGGAGGTCCTGAAGTAATTTTAAAACCTGACCTTGAATGGAAACGTCCAGGGCAGAAACAACTTCGTCGCAAACAAGAAGTGAAGGATTCATGATAAGGCCGCGGGCAATTGAAATGCGCTGACGCTGGCCGCCGCTGAATTCAGCCGGACGACGTTCGAGGTCTGTAGGCGACAAACCTACCTCTGTAATAATTTTTTCTGCAAGCTCACGGGCGGCGGCTTTTCCCTGCCAGAGCGAAGAATATTTAAGACCTGTTGTAAGTACGTTGTAAACTGTTAGTCGCGGGTTGAGCGAACGTGCCGGGTCCTGGAAAATGTATTTTACTTTTTCGCGGTAAAGACGAAGCTGATCTTTTTTGTAAGTATCAACTTGCGGCGGTAAAGCTTCTTCGGCATCAAAATATTTTATTGAGCCGCTTGTCTGTTTATAAAGCTGAATTAAAAGTCTTGCGGTTGTAGTTTTTCCGCAGCCTGATTCCCCGGCGAGTCCGTATGTGGTGCCGCGTTTAATTGCAAAGGAAACATCATTTACTGCATACACGTTCTGTTTGTTTTTTGCAAAGAAGCCTGCTTCCAGATTGAAGGTTTTTGAAAGATTGTTTACTTCGATAATATTTTCGTTTTTCATTAGTTCTGCTCTCCTTCATTATCTGTGTAGTGAGTTCCAAATTCTATAAGCGAAGAAACAAGCGTTTGTGTATATTCCTGTTGAGGATTTTTCATAATCTCATCTGGGGTTCCTGTTTCGATTATCTGGCCCTTGTACATTACTGCAATCCTGTCTGAAATCTGTGCGACAAGATTCATATTATGGCTGATGAAAATGATTGAAAGATTTCGCTCTTTCTTAAACTTAAGCAGAAGCGAAATAATCTGTGCCTGAATTGTTACGTCCAAAGCTGTTGTAGGTTCGTCTGCAATTAAAAGTTCACAGTTCTGGGCAAGAGCAAGGGCAATTCCAATTCGCTGAAGCTGACCGCCGGAGAACTGATGTGGGTAAGATTTAAGTCTTCTTTCCGGCTCTGGTATTCCAACCTGAGTAAGTAGATTTATTGTTTTTTTATCAGCTTCCTCTCGTGTAATTTTTGGTTCGAGAATTCTGAAGGTTTCGAAGAAAATACTTCCTACATTCTGCAGCGGATCGTACGAACGGCCCGGCTCCTGGAAAACTAAGGCAATCTTTTGTCCACGATATTCTTTCAGTTCTTTTTGAGTAAGACTTAAGAGGTCGGTTCCGTTGTAATAAATGTGTCCATTGCATTCTGCATTCTGCGGCAGCAGGCCCGGAATGGCGGTTGTAGAAACTGATTTTCCGCTTCCGGATTCGCCGACGATTCCGAGTATTTCGCCTTTTTTTACATCAAACGAAACGCCGCGTGCAGCCTCGAACGGAGTCCATTTTGTACCTCGCAGAACATGGAAGGTAACGTGAAGGTTCTGGACGGAGAGGATGTTTTCGGACGGAGACGGCGGGTTTTTAAGGGCGGAGCCATCGCTCGGAGGAATAGTTTTACCCTTCTTAAATCTTTTGAAAACAGCACTATACGGATCGTAAAAATCACGGAGCGCATCACCGACAAAATTGAATGCAAGCGTTACAAGCAGCAGCATTAAAACCGGATACAAAAGCCACGGGAAGTTTCTGAGATTTGATAAGGTTGAAATGTCACGGTTAATGAGTGAGCCCCAGCTAACAGCAGGATCACTTATACCAAGTCCAAGATAAGAAAGTGTTGTTTCGCTCATGATAAAGCCCGGGACACTCAAGGTTATGCTTACAATTAAAAGACTTGTAATCTGCGGAATTATATGGCCAAAAATTACGACGAGAGACGGAACTCCTTCGAGCTTAGAGTTGATAATGAACTCCTCTCGTTTTACGGCATGTACTATTCCTCGAATGGTTCTTGCACTACCCGGCCAGCCGACCAGCGAAAGAATCAGCGTGATTATCATATAAGAGGTTCCGGAATCCATTCGGCTGTTTAAGAGTGAGCGTAGGAAAAGTATAAAATACAGGCTTGGAATAAGCATAAAGAATTCTGCAAAGCGCATTATAAACCAGTCGGTTTTACCGCCAAAGTAGCCGGAGATTCCGCCCAATATTATTGCAAGAATCATTGCAATTGCGGTTGCAACAAAACCAATTGTAAGAGAGATTCGGCTTCCAAAAACAATTCTGCTGAAAAGGTCCCGGCCAAGATGGTCTGCACCAAGAAGATAAGCAGGATATACCTGATCTTTTGTGCCGAACAGATGACGGCTGCATGGAATAAAGCCCAGAAGCTTATACTCATAGCCTTTAGCAAAAAGTGTAAAATCGTGTGTGTAGCCTTCGTCTTTTACGAGTGCATACTTCCAGTTGATTTTAGATATAGTACGGCATTCGCGAACCTTTATGCCGTGAATTGTAAGTTGGAGGTTTGCCGGATGGTAGGTGTTATTTTCAAAGGTCTGTGTAGGCTGATAAGGTGCAAAGAATTCTGCAAAAATCATTACAAGATAAACGAGCGCAAGGAAAATCAGCGAGGTTAATGCAAGTGGTCTGGTCTTTAAGTATTGTGCAAACTTTTTCATTTTAACCCCCTACTCGTTTCCATAACGGATTCTTGGATCTACAATGGCAAGCAGAATATCGCTGATTACCATGCCCACAAGAACGAGCGCTGAAATAAACATGCTGTTTGCAAGAACCAGATTTATGTCTTCCTGTAAAACAGCATCATACATTAAACGGCCAATTCCCGGATAAGCAAAAATAATTTCGAGTACGAGTGAGCCTGAGAAAAGTCCTGCAAGTAAGTTTGCACTTCCTGTGATATACGGGTTTAAGGTATTACGGAAGGCGTGATTAAGGTAAACTCTTTTTTCGCTGATTCCACGTGAGCGCAGCGCAAAGATGTAAGGCATTCCCATCTGGTCGAGCATTGTTGCGCGGATCATTCTCATTGTGCCGCCTAAACCTCCTAAGAAAGATGCAAGCAGCGGAAGAAAAACATGGTGCGCATAACTGAAGGTAAATTTCATTGGCGCATCTTTAAAGGCAAAATCAGGATATGCTGTTACTGGGAAAAGATTTGTGATTGATGCAAAAAGCTGAAGTAAAATCAAAAGCAGGATTCCCGGAAATGCATGGAAGAAAAGCGCAAAAAAGGTTGCGCCTACATCCAGCCTTGTACCTGCCTTGCTGGAGAAAAAGACTCCGAGCAGAAATGAAAACGTAGTTATAAAAACAAGGGCTATAAGATTTAACAGAACGGAATTCCATAACCGGCTTTTTATTAAAAAGCCAACGGGAGCTTTTGAGATAAGGCTTGTTCCAAGGTCGTGGTTTACAATTACCCTTTTGAGCCATTTAAAGTACTGCACATAAAATGGTTTATCCAGGCCGAGCTCGGAACGCAAAGCTTCCATTTGTTCGGCAGAAAAGTTTTTATCTTGTGAGCCGCCGGCGTTAGAGGCTGTGGTTTTTGCAGATGGATTTTCCGTATTTGTAAGAAGCTGCTGTGTCATCATCTGGTCTACAATGTCGCCTGGTGCAAGCTCCATCAGCCCGAAAAGTGCAAAGCCAAGAAGGAAAAGGAGTACAAGCATTGTAAGAATTCTTCCGGTTATAAACGAAGCAAGCGGTGCCCTTGCCTTAAAGGCTTTTCCCAGTGCACTTACAGTTGCTTTTAATTTTACATAAAAAAGTTTGATTTTATTCATTTTGATTCCTACTGTACTTCCTTAAGATAGACGTTATCTAAAAGTGCGCTGTTTCTGTTATCATAATAAACGTTTGTGAGATCCCATTTATTACGGATTCCAAAGAAGCTTTTTGAGCGCATAAGATAAATTACAGGACACTGCTCAAGAAGAATTTCCTGATACTCATCCCAGATGAGCTTTGCTTTGTCATGATCAATTGTAAAGCTTCCTTCGTTATAAAGATAATCTACGCGGGCTTCCCAATCTGTCGCAGGCTTTTCCTGCAGCGGATACCATAAATGTAAGTTTCCGTCACTTGGCCAGACATTAGCGCCTTGTGTAGGAAACAGGTTTTTACCAAGCCCTATAAAAAGCGACTGCCAGTCATAAGTTGAAGTAAGCATTTCAACAAGCTTCTGAAAATCTATCTGGCGGACATTTATTGTTATTCCAACCTTACTGCATTCATCTGTAATAATCTGAGCCATATCATTTGCAGTTGAACCGCCGCTTGAAATTAAAAGATCGAACTCTACCTTGTTTCCCTTATCGTCGTAGTACAGCCCGTCTTTTTTTACAAAGCCGATTGACTGAAGGAGCTCTTCTGCTCTTTTTGGATCATATTTATATTTTAAGGTTATATCAGGATTGTAGTATGGATTAACCTCCGGGAAGAAGTCGTACTTTGCCTGAGCAAGCCCGCGGTAGGTCTGGAGTGCAACTCTATCGCGGTTGAAAAGACAGCTCATTGCCTGACGGAATTCTTTTTTTGTAAACCAGTTGTAATAAGGCTTGTCTTTGTTTTTTGGATTCTGATTAAAGCTCCACAGTGAAGAGCCCATAGAACCGTCTGCATTGAAAACTGTGTAGTCTTCTTTCTGATTTGCAACAAGGTCTTCTACCTGTTCTGGGGACGGAGTGTAAACCTCTGTCTGTCCCTGCTTAAAAAGAAGATATCCTGTATTTGCGTCTCCAACTATCTGGTAAATCTTCTGTTCAGGATAAGGAATTGAATTTCCATTTTCATCCTTTTCCCAGTAATATGGATTTCGTGTAAATACAAGTCGTTGAGCCGGAATATATTCTGTGATGTACCACATTCCGCATGAAGGAAGCTCCTTTGGATCCTTGTCTACACTGAATAAGGCTTTTACTCCTTCTGCCCCGCCTTTTTCTTTTGCAGGCTTAAAAATGAAGGATGGGCATAATTCCATATTTGTAGCGAGCATTGGATCAGCAATAATACGCGGATAGAAAAAGTCAAAATGCTTGTCATCAATTTTTATACAGTCAATATGAGCTTCAGACCCGTCTTCCATTAAAATCCATTGAGAGCTGTAACCGGTAGCTCCCATTGCCGGGTCTCCGTCAATTTCGTTATACCAGAAAACAAAGTCATCTGAGGTAACCGGAACCTTTTTATCTGAGCCATACCAGGTCCAGTAAAAATCATCACGGATTGTAAAATGTACTGTAAGGGTATTTGCTTTTTCATCGGTTTCAATTTCATAAAAGGCTGCCCTTGGTTTCCATTCACGGGAAGTCATATTATAATCGCTCAGATAATCAAGGGTCATGCTAACAATTGAAGCACTGGTACCATCGCGTTCTGCAATCAGCTGATTAAAGGTTTTCGGGTCAGATAAAATTGTATCATACCATATGCCACCAACATTTCCGGCTTTGAATGCTTCGCCATTCCAGGGTTTTGAAACTGTCTTTTGGATTAATTCATTATTAAGATTCTGGGAATATAATTCTATTTCTTCCAGTGTCATTTCAGGAAGCTTTGAACAGGCTGCGAACAACAGACATAATAGTCCCGTTGCTGCATATATAGCTTTTGTTTTCATAAATATCCACCCAAATATAGTTTACAATATTCGGGTAGTTTTTTAAAGTTTTAATTTTATTTATAAGAAAAAATTAATTGTCTAACCCTTTAAGCCGCCGGTACTTACGCCGTTTACAATATATTTTCTGGTAAGAATAAAAAGAATTATCATTGGCAGAACGACAATTGTTGAGGCTGCCATTAAAAGCTCGTTAAGGCTTGCAGCTTCTGTTGTAAAGACTTGAAGTCCGTAAGGAAGTGTACGGGATTTTGCATCTGAGGTTACATAGAGCGGCCACATAAAGCTGTTCCATGAAGAAAGTGCATTCAAAAGTATAATTGTAAAAATCGAAGGCTTTGCAATTGGTACCATAATGCGCCACAGGTACATCCAGTTTGAAGCACCATCGATTCTTGCAGAATAATAAAGACTGTCAGAAATAGTGTCAAAAAAGTTCTTTAAGATATAGGTATAAAAGATGCTTGAAACGAAAGGCATTACAAGAGCTGGTATTGTGTTATACAGCTTAAGCTTTACTATTGTCGTATAGTTTGTGATGATTAACATTTCAAACGGAATCATCATAAGGCTTAACAGAATTGAAAAAATAATGCTTCGTCCTGGAAACTTCAATTTTGAAAAAGCAAAGGCACCGAGAATGGTTGTTGTAGTTGTTGTTAAAACTGAAAGCACCATTACAATTACAGAGTTTATAAAGTATTTTCCAAAAGGTGCCATGGAAAAGGCTTCTGTATAATTTTCAAAAGAAAAGTGTCCCGGCAGGATTTTTGGCGGGAACATAATTGCTTCTGCATGAGTTTTAAAGGAGGTTAAAATCATCCAGATAAACGGGAATACCATTATGAGTGAGCCGAGAATTAAAAAGAAATAGATTGGGATTTTACGGTATTCAAATCTGGTTTTCATTTCAGCCCCTTCTTTCCCATTCGTTTTTTGAGATAAAGCTCAAGCAGAGTTACAACAAAAATGCAAAGGAAAAGTATTACGGCAGCGGCGGCGGCATATCCATATTTTCGCTTTTCCATCATTGCGTATCTTATGTAATAAACAACTGTATATAAATTGTAATAAGGTCCTGGCTTACCATAAAAAAGCGGATACAATTCGCTGAAGACCTTAAAGCAGCTGATTGTATTTACAATGCATACAAGAAATATTGTTGGAGACAAAAGCGGAACTGTAATACGGAAAAAGATTCTTACAGGCTTTGCACCGTCTACACGGGCAACTGTATAATAAAGTTCATTGATATTCTGCATTCCGGAAAGCAGAATGATTATTGTGAACGGCAGAATATTCCAGGTTCCAAAGATTATAAGAGCAGGCAGAGACCACTGTGATTCAGTTACCCACCCGATTTTTTCAATTCCAAATTTTGTAAGCACCCAGTTGATGATTCCGTACTGCTGGTTGTACATAAGGCGCCAGATAAGACCAACGGCAGTTACAGAGGTTACCATTGGCAGAAAGAAAGCTGTCTGAAAAACTGCACTACCTCTGACTTTTTTATTTAAAAGATTTGCAAAAAACAAAGCAATTGCTGTACTGACAGGAACTACAAATAAAACGTAAAGTGCAGTATTACGAAGTCCCGAAGTAAATTTGTCGTCTGTTAAAACATATTTATAGTTTTCAAAATTAAATGCTTTAAATGTACCGCGGAGGTAGCTGTAATTTTCTTTAAAAGAAATTGTAAAAACGTTTATTACCGGATAAAGCGTAAAGATAATGATAAAAATGAGAAATGGCGCAAGGTAAAGCCAGGGTTCAACCTTATTAAAAAGCTCGCGGCGTTTCGGGGAAAAACTCACTAAAGTCTCCTTCCTTCTTTATCAAAATTAAATACGCCCTTTTTCTTTAAGCCGACTTTTATTCTGGAACCGCTGGTAACATTTTTATCATCAAGATTCAAAATGGCACGAACGGTATTTCCCATATAAGTCATTGTAACAATCTGATCTTTGCCCATTTCGCTGATAAACTTGATTTCTGCTTCAGTTCCATTGTCATCAAGAACAAAGGCTTCTGGTCTGATTGCAATAGTTTTATCATCCTGAATAATTTTATTAGCAGGCGGATTTCCAAGAAACTCTGCAACAAACAGCGAGTTAGGATTTACATACAACTCCTGACAAAGTCCGGCCTGAATTAAAAAGCCGTCCTTCATCAAAAGAATGCTGTCAGAAATAGACATTGCCTCTTCCTGATCATGAGTTACAAAAACAGTAGTAACGCCAGTTTCCTTCTGAATACGGCGGATTTCTTCGCGCATTTCGAGACGAAGTCTGGCGTCAAGATTAGAAAGCGGTTCGTCCATTAAAAGCAGCTGCGGCTTTTTTACCATTGCACGGGCAATAGCAACACGCTGCTGCTGACCACCGCTGAGTTCGGAAGGATAACGCTTCAAAAGATTATCAACATGAACAAGCTTTGCAATTTCCTCTACCCGTTCCATACGCTCTGCTTTTTTTACCTTCTGCACTTCCAGTGGAAAACCAATGTTTTCGGCAACTGTCATGTGCGGGTATAACGCATAGTTCTGGAATACCATACCAATATTTCTCTGGTCTGGAGGAAGGCTTGTTACATCCTTATCATCAAAAAAAATCCGGCCCTCTGTTACAGGAACAATACCGCAAAGCATGTTCAAAAGAGTTGATTTTCCGCAGCCCGAAGGACCAAGCAGACAAATTAAATGCCCGTCTTCAAGCTCAGCGGAAAAATTGCTTACAGCAGTTGTGTGACCGAATTTTTTTGTTACGTTATCTATTCGAACTTTCATTATTTTCTAGCGACCGTTCAAAGCGTCGTTACACTGCTTTTCAATTGCAGCAACAGCCTGTTTAGCAGTCATCTTTCCATCAACTACATAGTTCAGGTATTCTTCAAGAATCTTACGAACTGCAGCAGAACCTGTTACGTTAGGGAATGAACCAGAAACAGCCATGTTAGCCTGAACATAAGGCAATGCAGAGGTTGCAGGAAGATTTTTAAGATATTCAACGTATTCAGGAACATCAGCTGAAGTACCATAAGGACAAAGTGCAGAGTTTGCAATAGCCCACTTAGCAGCATTTTCACGGTTCAGGAAGAACTTAACAAATTCGTAAGCACCTTCATCAACTGCGTCATTTCTGTGAAGGAAGATAGGACCACGGTTCCATGCAGTATAGAAGTCACCTGCAATCCACTTAGCCATTCCAAGCTCGCCCTTTCCTTCTACCATCTGAATATACTGATCATTTACACAAGAACCAGAGAAAGAAGCAATATCACCGTTTGAAAGATCTTCTGAAGAATAGCGGCCGATTGTATTGAAAGAGAAATATCCTTTTTTACAGTTATCAGCATACCACTGGTAAATTTCTTCAAGCTTTGGACCACAGAAGGTAACGCGCTTTTTAGCAACATCAATGTAGCCAAGGCCGTTATGCATAATCAGCTCCTGAATATTGTCTACAAGACCATCTGAATGGAAGCCTGGAATACCCTTCTTTTCTTTGATTGTTTTAGAAACTGCAACAAGCTCATCCCAGTTTGTTGGTGGATTCAAGCCAAGCTCTTTGAAAATTGTCTTATTATAGAAAAGAACTGGACCTGTTGTACAGCCTGGAAGATAGTAGATTCCACTGTCTTCAAAGCCAAGAACATCAGTTTTCATTGCCTCTGGAAGTGAGTCGATGATGTTCTGCATTGTCTTGTCGCCCTTTTTTGCATCTTTCTTAATATATTTACGGATATCGATTGCAAGACCTTCATTTGCGTAATCTACAGCTGTAGTACCATAGTTGAAGATAATGCTAGGTCCAATTCCGTTTGCTACAGCATTGTAAACTGTATCAGCAAAGCCTGCATAATCCTGATTCTTTACTTCAACAACATATTTTGTCTGAGATGCATTAAAGCGGGTTGCTGCATCATTAAGTGCTGCGGCCTGTTTTCCATTGTAAGTGTGCCAGATTTCAACAGTTACTGTCTTATTCTTTGATTTTTTTGCACCAGCAGCAAAAACAAGGCCAGTAGCAAGTACCATTGAAACTACGATTGTAATGATTTTTTTCATTGAGATACTCCTGAATCCGCCAGTTAGCGGTAAATGTTTAATCGCGTTGCCATCGTAACGGCAGGGAAAGTGATGTGGAGTTCATCACTGCGGGATACACTATATTATCATAAATTGATATATTTATAAATATGAAAGCAGCTATAAAATCAATTTTCAGCGCAGTATTGTTATCTTTTTTTATTCTTTCCTGCGCTTCAACAAACTCAAAGAAAACAAATCCTACAGGCTTAAAGCAGCAGACTAAAACAAAAGTTGTTTCTGTAACTGGCGGAGATATCCGTGGTATTGTTAATAAAGAAGGCGATGTAGAAATCTTTGCGGGAGTTCCTTTTGCAGCTCCCCCGGTTGGTGAATTAAGATGGAAAGAACCCCAGGATGTAATTCCATGGAATGGTATTTTTGAAGCAGATCATTTTGCTCCTATGGCAATGCAGAAGGAAAACGGCAGAATATTTCAGTTTTTGATGAATATGTATACCAGTTCTAAAAATGACAGAACCTATAAGGGGCCTATGAGCGAAGACTGCCTTTATCTGAATGTATGGAGGCCTGCTGGTAAGGCTCCGGAAGGCGGATGGCCAGTAATCGTTTATATTCACGGTGGAACTCTGCTTACCGGCCAGAGCTGGTATGAAAAATACGATGGTGAAAATCTTGCTAAGAATGGAATTATTGTTGTAAACATTACTTACCGTGTCGGAGTTTTCGGCTACTTTGCAGATGAAGAACTTGCCGCAGAATCTGAACACAGAACTACCGGTAACTACGGACTTTTAGACCAGATAAAAGCTCTTGAATGGGTTCATAATAATATTGCGGCCTTTGGCGGAGATAAGGATAATGTAACAATCGCTGGTGAATCAGCTGGTTCTTCTTCTGTAAATGCTTTATGTGCTACACCTCTTACAAAAGGCTATTTCCGCCGTGCAATTGGTGAAAGCTCTTCTGTAGTACAGCAGACTCCCCCACACACCTTCCGCACAATGGATGCAGCCCTCAAAATGGGAGACGACATCAAAAAGGAATTCGGCTGCAAGAATATAAAAGAGCTTCGTGCGCTTCCTGCCTCAAAGCTTATTAAAACTAAGTATAAAAATAGTTCAATGACAGTAGACGGATATGCTCTTCCAGAAACACCTTATGAGATTTATCAGAAAGGTTTGAACCATGAAGAAGCGCTGATAAACGGCTTTAATAAACGCGAGGGCTTTGGTTTTGCCTTTTTTACAAAAGTTGATAAAAACAATATTTCCTCACTTCTCAAGCCAAGCATGAAGGAAAAAACTTCTGCCTTCCTTGAAAAATATGGAAGCAAAAATAAAAAGCAGCTTAAAGAATTATATAATGATGTTTTTTCTGCTGTTTGTTTTACCTATCCTCACGACCAGTGGACCAAAACAGTTGCCGCACAGGGAAAGCCTGTGTATGAATATTATTTCTCAAGAGAAAACGGAGAAATCGGTACCAACCATTCAGGCGAGCTGATTTATGCTTACCGCAATGTTCCTCGTACAAAGAATTACAAAGCCCGCGATTATGAGCTTGAAGAAATCATGAGTTCATACTGGCTGAACTTTGTAAAATATGGAAATCCGAATGGTAAAGATACAAAAGGCCACGAGCTTCCAGAATGGCAGACTACCATTGAAAGCGCCGGCCTGCTTATGGATTTTGGTGACACCTGTGAAATGATAGAAGATCCATTTGCTTATATTTATGAATATTTAAGATAAGTCATGCTGAACTTGATTCAGCATCTCTAATAATGAGATTCCGAAACAAGTTCGGAATGACAGAAAACTTTTCTTAATAACGAAGCTTCATTTTTTTTAATTTTACAAATCCAAAATACTGATGGATAATATTATATTATAACACTTTATTAGTATTTTGGAGATTTATATGTCAGGATTAAATGATTTTGGCAAAATGCTTAAGCAGAAAAAGGCTAAAAAGCTTTTCTGGGGAATGCTGGGGCCTCTTTTAATTGTTACTATTTCTGCCTGTTCTTTTTTCTATTATGTTTCCAATGCAATTCTAAAAGAATATATGAAAAGCCAGCTGGAACTTTCTGTAGAAAAGCTCAATACAAATGTTTCAGACAGCATGGAACCAATAATCATAAATGTAGATAACTTTGTTACCTTTTCTGCAGATTATAATGATGAAGAAATACTTACCCTGCTGCTGAATGCTTTTTCAAGCAAGCTGGATGACTATGCTTCAATGCTTTATTTTGCTCCTGTAAAAAAACTTTCTGAAGGTGGCAAATTTCTGAACAATATCGGCTGGGTTGCACCGGAAGGCTTTGAACCTACAGAAAGAGTATGGTTTAATGAAGCTGTAAAAAATCAGGGAAAAACAACCTTCTCTACTCCATATGTTGATGTAAATACAGGAGAGCTCTGTGTTGCAGTTTCCCAGGCAGTTTATAATTCTCAGGGACAATTAAATGGTGTTATAGGCTGCGATATTCTTCTTGATCATCTTGTAGCATCCATAAAAGAAATTAAGATTTCCAAAAACTCAAGTCTTAATCTTATTACACAAGAGGGATATTTCCTTACCCACGAAGATCCGGAACAGGTAATGAAATTAAACTGGTTTGATGTTACTTCTTACAGCGGGGATAAAAATGAATGGTTGAATGGAGAAACAAAAAACTATCTGGATAATAAAAATTATTATGCCGTTTGTAAAATTGGAAACGCTCCATGGTTCATTGTCGTTGAAGGGCCAATGCAGGATTTTAAGGGAACTCTTTCTAATGTAATTTTAACATTTGAAATTCTTTTAATAATCTTCAGTATTGTTGTTTCTATTCTCAATATAAATGTAATTCGTAAAATGCGTAAAGATGAACAGAAGCTTGCAGACCAGCTTTTCGAAGATGCTCAGAGCCTTGTTGTTTCATCAAAAGAAAACGCCGCAACTGCTCAGGACCAGAGTGCCGCTGTAAAAGAAATTGTTGCCACAATGGAGGATAACACTGCTCTTGGTGAAGATATTTCTCAAAGAATTCAGGATGTTTCAAGTGTTGCAGTTAAAACAAATAACATAGTTGCAGAAGGCGTTTCCTTTATTGAAGCAAATATGAAGCAGCTTGAAGAAATTGCTAATACAAATCTGAATACAATTAAGGGCATTAAGTCTTTGGGTGAAAAAATTGAAAATATCTGGTCTATAGTTTCCCTTATTAATTCTGTTGCAGACCAGGCTAAAATCATTGCCTTTAATGCCGAGCTTGAAGCCAATAATACAAACTCCAGTGGAAAGAACTTCCATATTGTTGCAAATGAAATCCGCCGCCTTGCAGACGGTATCATTGAAAGTACAAAAGAGATTAAAACCCGCATTACAGAAATTCAGGAATCGTCAGATGATCTTATTCTTACCAGCGAAAACGGAACTGAGAAAATTCAGTCTGGCGTTGAAAATGCAAAGAATCTCGAAACACGATTTGAAAGCATAAAAAATGCTTCTGAGATTACTGCAGAAAGCGCAGAAAAAATTACTACAATCATTCAGCAGCAGACAATTGCAGGTGAACAGATTCTTATTACTCTTAAACAAATTTCTGCCGGCGTTTCAAACTTCTCTATGGCAACTGAATATATTTCTCAAGCTTCTGAAAATCTTAAAACTGTTGCGACCGAACTCAGCGGTTCAAAAGATGATACAGACGAAAGTGATAATGAAGATTCTGATGATACACAATCTCAAGCAGCTGCTGATAAAGCCGATTCAGAATAAGGGAGTCTGATTATGAATGAAGAAATCATTGAAGATATTGAATCAAAAAAAGAAATAACAAGTGTCACTGTTGAAGACAAGGCAATGACTACCTGGCTCATATTTTTAATCCAAGGAAAAAAATATGCCGTAAAGTCCAGCGATGTTGTAGAAATTATCAGCGACCTTTCTGTATACCATATTCCCTTTATGCCGAAATATATTGAAGGAATATTAAACCGTCGCGGAGAACCCTTTACCGTTGTAAATCCAAATTCAATTTTTGCTGATGACCCTAACTCTCCTCCTCCTGACAAATCTCTCTTTATGATTTTTAAGAGAGATGATGACCAGCTTTCCCTTCACATTTCTGATATTCTCCTATTTACAAAAATTGAGGATACAGAGCTAAAGCTTATTCCGGATGCAACAGAAGAAAGCTTTTTTCTTGGAACAGTAACTTTTGATGGTCAGGAAATTCCGGTTTTAAATCCAAATGCCTTTGAAGTTCTTATAAGGAAAGATTGTGGAAGCGTTTAATCATTTTACCTGTCTATCATACGATACAATTGATTTCCTCATTTTAAGTAAATATGTCCTTTTCGGAATTTATATTGGAAGTTCTGATGACGGAAAAAGAATCGACTTTGAAAATGAAGTATTACCAAAGCTTAGTATCGGAAGCTTTCTGGAAAAAGAATTCAATTGTCAGCATACAGAAGATTGTAATGTAATGCTTGTTATGAATAAAGCCGAGTTTGATGAAGACCTGCAGAATAAAATTGTAAACTATACCGATACCGCTTTTCCAGTCTCTGGTAATTTTGCCTTATCTGTAAATACTTCAGTTACAAGCAGAATTATTGATATTTCTTTTTTACGGGTAATCCCTTCGGGAATAAGAAAAAAATTAAATGCCTGCGGTATTAGTGCCATAGGTTTTAATGAAAAAAGACAGATTTTACTTTCACCTGATAATATAATACGCAGTTTCTTACGAGGCCTTTTATGAGAATAATGATAGCTGATGACTCCGCAGTAGTACGAACAATAATTACTCAGGGCTTTGCAAAAAATAAAGATATTCATATTATTGTCTCAGTTTCTACCTGTCAGAAATTATTGAATAATATTACGGTCGAAAATCCGGATGTGATTATCTGTGGAAATGAAACTTCTGATGAAACTGAAAAAGAAGCCTTAGATACAATTATCAATAAGTTTAATATACCTGTTTTATTGCTTGAAAACTCTACAGATAATATAGTTCCTTTTACTGCAAAACTTACAGAAAAAATTAAAAAACCAAAATTAAGAGAATATAATCATGATTTTTTTGAGAAGCTGACACAAAAGCTTAATTCTCTGCTTGACTTAAAACCTCTTTCTGATTCAAAGAATAAAAATGCTGATAAGAATTTTAAACTCCTTTGTATTGGTGCCTCTACTGGAGGACCAACAGCAGTTTCAGAAGTTCTTTCCGGTTTGGGAAATAACTTCCCTCTTCCAATTCTTTATACTCAGCATATTGAAATTGAAAAGGATAAGCCGCTTGTAGCCTGGTTAAACGAAGTTTGTAAAAACTTAAAAGTTAAACTTGCAGAAGACGGCGAAGAAGCAAAGGCAGGCATAGTTTATATGGCGCCGGCAGACAGACATCTTGTGATAAGTCATGAAAGTAATTTTGGAAAACCTGTTCTTAAAATATCAGATGAAGATCCGGAAAGATATTTGCGTCCTGCTGTAAATAAATTATTTAACTCCGCAGCAAAAATATATAAGGATAATGTGCTTGCAGTTCTCCTTACAGGAATGGGAGCAGATGGTGCAAATGGCTGTAAAAAAATATGTGAAAATGGCGGCTGGACAATTGTAGAAGATAAATCTACCTGTGCCGTATTCGGCATGCCGGCCGCAGCAATTGACCTGGGCGCTGCAAAAGAAGTTCTACCCCGCCATGAAATTTCTAAAAGAATACTGGAAATGGTAAAGAGATGATGGAGAGCTGATGGAAGCCGAAAAGATTGTACTGACAGAAGATATCCTCGACTCTTTTATAAGTATTCTTACGACTTTAACCGGTATACTTCCCCGGGCAAGTCATAGAGACGGAATAAAATATTTCATCGAAAAGAAAATTGCAGAAAATAAATATTCAATTGATGAATATCGAAGACTTCTTTTTACAGATAAAAATCTTATTTCAGAATTTGTAAATGAATGCACTGTAAACGAAACATATTTTTTCCGGGAAGAAAAACAGTTTGCCTTGCTTAAAAATAAAATTTTTCCAAACTGGCGTTATAAGTCTCCTGAAAAAGAAATTAAAATCTGGTCTGCCGCCTGCTCTTATGGTGAAGAGGCATACTCTCTTGCAGTTATGGCCTTACTCTGCGGCCTGAATCCTATGGTTACTGCGAGTGATATTAATTCTGAAGTAATTGAACATTGTAAAGACGGTGTATTTCTTAGTACATCTTTACGTTCAGTAGACGGGGTTTCTTATCAGAAACTAGTCCTTCCATACCAGAGAGAAGATAGAAAAATCGCCTTCCCTCAAGATATAAAGAATCATATTACCACTATGCAGATGAATCTGGCAGAACTGGATTCGCCCAAGAATGTTCTTATATTGCCAAAAAATCAAAATATAATTTTTATCAGAAATGTATTTATATATTTTTCAATCGAATTACGAAAACAAATACTTAAGATAATTACAGATAATTGTCTTGCAGAGGACGGATATCTTTTTGTTTCAATGAATGAAATTGCACAATTAGATTCTACGATTGTCCCTAAATCTCTTGAAAAACTTTCTGATGGAAATGTTTTTTATTTTCATAAAATAAGTGATGCCACTCGTGCCAGTGATAAAAAGGAGGTTTTATAAATGCCCCAGGTCTCTAATGATATTACAGAAAGCTACGTTTCCGAAGTAAAAGAACTGCTGGAATCAGCACAAAAGGATATTATTTTCCTCAAATCAAATGAAGAAGATTCAGAGACTCTTAACCGTCTTTTGAGAAACCTTCATACTATAAAAGGAAACTCGCGAATGCTGGGCTTTTCAACAGTTGAAAAACTGGCACATGCAATTGAAGACATTTATAAAAGCGTTAAAGATAAAAAAATCAAAAATACAGATCGCCTCATAAAACTGGTCTTTGCCGTTACAGAAAAAATTCACGGTTGTGTTTCATGCATCAGCCGCCGCGGTACAGACAAGCAGGATATAGAACTTTACCTTCAGTATTGCGACAAGCTTGCTGCAGGAGAACTCATAGATGTAGATGCCTTTATAAAAGAAATCAACAAGAAAAATGGAATCCTGATGGAAGAAGATGATGAGGAGTTAAATGAAAACATCAGCGACATTCAGTCAATTAGAATTAAGCTTTCCCGGGTAAACGAAATCATTTCCGATTTTGATACCATGATAACCCGCGAGTTTCATTTAAAGTCCCAGCTTGATGAGCTTAAAAAACTCGAAGAAAAACTTGGATGCCGCGAACTTTCAAAAATCAGAAAATCCTTTGAAAACGATATCTATTCTCTTGAAACTTCAATTTTCAGTGTTCAGGAAAAAGCCTTTGATTTACGAATGCTTCCTATAAGCATAGTGCTTCGCCCGCTTGAAAATACAATTGCCCTCGAAG